>JABUBM010000392.1_pt1 | contig 10721 bp, 12 predicted proteins | sample 7240321 | NCBI WGS metagenome assembly JABUBM01 (sample SAMN07256344, study PRJNA390944) | subsurface metagenome | isolation source: Methane hydrate marine sediment | place: Pacific Ocean: Eastern North Pacific, ODP site 1244 | collected 2002
ATCGACCAACTCTATGTGCTTAAGCCAAACCAGGCCTTCATTGATGAAACCACAGAACTCCTCGAGGCTTATGGCTTCAGGGTTGATGTTTACCAGGGTGATGAGATTACTGTGGACTTCTATGGCAAGTTGCCCACCTATGGCTATAAGCTGATTATTTTCCGAGCCCACTCTGGGTTGCTGGGCAGGGAAGGGGAGATAATCGAAAAGACCTGTCTATTTACCAACGAGCCATATAGCCAGACAAGGCATGTTACCCAGCAACTAACTGAGCAACTGGCAATGGCCAGGATTAGTGAGCATCATCCCTGGGTGTTCGCTATAGGCTCAAAATTTGTCACCCAAAGCATGGAAGGGAAGTTTGATAACACGGTCATCATAATGATGGGCTGCTCCTGCCTCTATCTTGAGGATTTGGCTACTGCCTTTATTGACCAAGGGGCTTCAACCTATCTAGGCTGGGATGCCAGTGTTGGCTTAGACTATGTTGATGAAGCAACCCCCATTCTTATCACCAATCTATGCACTAAAGGGATGACGATAAAGGAGGCAGTAGATGAAACAATGGCTGAGGTGGGAGCTGACCCGGACTATCATGCCTGTCTCAAATACTATCCACTAACAAGCGGTAGCCAAACTGTTAAGGAGCTAATATCAAGAATGGATTGAAGGGGCTGAATTTTCTTTTTAGTTATGTTACAATACATAATAATATTTAGTAGAGAGGCAGCATAGTGAAAGAGGCTATTGACAGTTTTTTGAACTATCTGACTGTAGAAAAAGGCTTTTCCGAAAACACGGTAGTTGCTTACCGTAATGACCTATATCAATTAGCCAGCTTTATCGAGAACGAAGCGGCTAAGGGTGGTTTTGCTCCGTCGTGGGCTAGTTTTGGTCGGCAAGGGATGCTAAGCTATTTGCTTAACCTCAAAGAGAGAAATTATGCTCCCACCACGGTAGCCCGCAAGGTAGCTGCTACCAAGTCTTTCTTTAGTTTTATGGTAGCTGAGGGTAATATCAAGGATAACCCAGCTCAGAATGTGGGTTCACCTAAGGTGGGGAAGTCGCTGCCTCATCCTATCTCAATTAGCCAGGTTCGCCTTTTGCTGGAGCAACCAACCAAGTTGTCCACAACGGAAGCAAAGAGGGATAGAGCAATGTTAGAGTTATTATATGCCAGTGGGATGAGAGTGAGTGAGTTAGTGTCCTTGAACTTGGGTGATGTAGATACGGAAGGTGGTTATGTGCGCTGCTTTGGTAAGGGGCATAAGGAGCGACTTATCCCCATTTATGAACAAGCAGCTTTGGCAGTGGGGGAATATATAAAAGAAGCTCGTCCTCACCTGGTGCGTAACGAGGCTGAGAGGGCTTTGTTTGTTAACCGCCGTGGTGACCGGTTGACTAGGCAAGGCTTTTGGCAAATATTAAAAGGATACGCTAAATCGGCTGACCTAGGTGTTCAGGTTACCCCTCATACTTTAAGACATAGCTTTGCTACTCATATGCTGAGTGGTGGGGCTGACCTGAGGTCGGTTCAAGAATTATTAGGTCACGCCAATATCTCTACCACCCAAGTTTACACTCATCTTACTACTGAGCATGTCCGGCGCACCTATGAGAAATCCCACCCCCGGGCTAAGTAGTATGTATTTAAGGGAGGTTATAGATGCCAGGTAAATCACAGCGTAAGCACCTATCTCAAAGTAAGAAAAGGAAAAGGAGGCGGGACTCTTCAGCTATAGCTGCCCAGCAACCTGTTTCTCAAACTTATGAGCCGGTTTCTCAGCCTGTTGTCTCGGCTCCTTCACCAAGTGTGCTGACCCCAAAGGTAACGCAGACTGTAGCTCGCTACCCCTATATAGTTACTGAACTGCAAAGGATTGGCATTCTGGCAGGGATAATGCTGGCTATTCTCGCCGTACTAGCTTTGGTTCCCCTACCTTGGTAGTAGGGCTTATTATGGACTTTGAAGCGGCAAGAGCTAGCTTAATTGAGCACCTTAGTATTGAGATTAGAGATGAGCGGGTATTAGCCGCCATGGCTTGTGTCCCTCGGGAACTTTTTGTGCCACCAGAGGAGCAGTATTTAGCCTATGAGGATAGACCGCTTCCTATCGGTTTTGACCAGACAATCTCACAACCTTTTATTATTGCCCTTATGACTGAAGCGTTGGAGCTTACTGGCAATGAAAAGGTACTGGAAGTAGGCACGGGCAGTGGCTATCAGGCGGCTATTCTTGCCGAGTTAGCCCGGTTAGTGATTACAACCGAGCGCCTGCCAGCTCTGGCTGAGTCAGCTAGGAGTGTGTTGGATAGTCTGGGTTATACCAATATTGTGGTGCACCTGGCTGAGGAGACTTTGGGGTGGCAGAGGGAGGCACCTTATGATGCCATAATAGTTACCGCTGGTGCTCCCAGGGTGCCGGTTGACCTTCTAGCTCAGCTAGCAATAGGTGGCCGGTTGGTGATTCCTGTCGGTTCGCTCTTTGTGCAGGAGTTATATAAAATTACCAAGCGCAGGAAGAAGGAGATAGTTGAGAATTTAGGCGGGTGCCGCTTTGTCTCCCTTATAGGTAAGGATGCCTGGGAAGAGGAATAAAAAAGAGAATATGAGTAAGGCTTTACCTCTCTCAAAACTTTCCCCCTTGTCAAGGGGAGGGGAATACAGCGGTTTCCTAGAGAAAAGAAAGTCTTAGAGGGACGAAGTCCCTCTAAACAAACCAATTCCCCCTTCCTTATGAAGGGAGGGGAATAAAGGGGGAGGGTTGCCTAATAAAAAGCTAAAGGGATTCAGATGGAAGTTCTAGAAGCGATTAAAACTAGAAGGAGTATCGGTAAGTATAAAACTACCCCGGTAGATGAAAAAACTATAGAGCTTGTTTTGGATGTTGCCCCCTGGGTTACCCTGAGGCAAAACCTGAGGTTAAGTCAAGGCTGGATCCCTCTTAAATAATGCGTAGGCTGATATGAGCTATAAAAGGTGGATTTTCATTGCCATCCTCTTATTTGGCATAGGTATTGTCTTTAGTTTGACTACCCCAACTGGTATCACTAGCCTTCTGGCTGAAGACATCGCTGCCCTTGAAGAGCTTAGCGAACTCTTAGCCTCACTTCCTCTCGCCCTTACTGCGTTATTCATCTTTATTAAGAATGCCTCAGTCCTGCTGCTGAGCTTCGTCCTCAGCCCATTTTTCTGCTTGGTGCCTATTCTGGCTCTAACCGTTAATGGCTGGGTCTTGGCTTTCGTATCAAGCATGGTAATCCAGGAAGAATCCCTTGGTTATCTATTAGCTGGTTTGCTTCCCCATGGAATTTTTGAACTCCCGGCTTTCATCTTGGGTGAAGCAGCCGCCCTTAGCTTCGGCACAATGGCAATAGTAGCCCTATTCAGTAAGGAAGGGAGAAATCTATTACTGCCCAACTTGAAACAGAATTCAAGGTATCTTATGATAGCACTTGCCTTGCTTCTGCCAGCAGCTATCATTGAAACATATATTACGCCGTTACTGTTAACCTGATTGTGGACAATAAGGAGGGTATCTTATGTATGAGCTAGGTTTAGTACTCCCCTTCTGGGTAATTGTTTTGATATGGCTAGCCAAAGTTATAGTGCTGGCGCTTATATCCATTCTTCTGGCGTGGCTGGGAATTAGGGCGCTAGATGCTCTTACCCCTCATATTCATCAACGCCAGCGTATCGGAGAAAGTCCCGTTGCCACCGGGTTATTCATCGCTGGCTTTTTCATCCTGGTTGGTCTTGTCATTCACGGTGCCATGACAGCACTGACTGCGGTAACCGCCCCAATATTAGGCTACATCTTTGATTTTAGAACATTGGGGTTATTAGCTATAAGCTTCCTGATAAGCCTGCTTATTGGGATAGCCCTTTTCCATATTGTTGATAAACTAACACCCAGAATACCATTTTTAAACGTCAACAAAAGTCCAGAAGCAGTAGGTATTTATGTCTTTGGCTATCTCATTTTCTTCGGTCTTATCCTCCACGCTGCACTAACCACACCGCTATGAGGGTTTGATTATTATATTGACCTCACCCCCTTAATCCCCCTCATGATAGGAATATATATCCATATCATGGAGAGGGGGAGGAAATAATAAAGAGGGGCTGGCGCCCCTCTTATACACCCTCATATTGAGTTACCCTGCGAAAGGGGGGAGAATAGCTTAAAGAATGACCTCCCGGGAGGTAAATCTATGAACAGGATTAAGGTATTACTAAGCTTAATATTTGTGTTAGTAGCTGGATTGACCACTGCTGGTTATGTGTCAGCAACTCCATCGGCAGGTTTCTCTGAGGTGAATAGTGATGTATTTGATGACTGGGGGGTATGTAGAACCAGAGCCTTTGGTGAAGACGGTTTTTATCAAATATCTGAGACAACCTTCCGTCCGGTTATAGCTTTTGAGAGTCTGGGGGAGAATGCTGACCTAGCCTATAGCTTGGGGGAGCAGATTGCCGAGAAATATCCAGACCCATTGCCGAGGGCAAAGCAGGTATTTTATTTTGTCCGGGATAGGGTAAACTATACCCCTGATATAGACCAGTTCAAATGTGAAGAGTTTGCCCTAAATGCTGATGAGCTGGCTACTACTATTGTTGAAAAAGGGCTTGGTTATGGTGATTGTGAAGATAGTGCTGTACTACTGGCGGTTATGTATAAGGGTGCCGGCTACCGCTCGGCTATAGTGGTTGGCAGAGGTCATACCGCAGTACTGGTCTATCTACCTGACTATAATAAAGCAACTGCGGTTTTTGAGCTGGAGGGTGAGCCAGGCTGGGTCTGGGCTGAGGCAACAGGCAAAAATAACCCGTTTGGCTGGGTATCCAAGGAGTTTATTGGCGTCGAGCTGGCGGCATACGAAATAAAAGCGGAGACCGCAGCTGCGGTAAAACCGTCGGCTGTACCCTCTAGTGCTATTACCACCACAGGCAAGGGCACCTCATCCCAGCCCTTCCCATTTTTCAGCATAATTCTCTTGTTGTGGTTCCTGCCCTTGTTCAGAAGAAGGCGCCGTGCTCACTAACCCTTACCACGATAGTTGCTTGCCGAGTCTCCTTAATTGTGGGTATAATAGTGTCGAATAACCTCTAGAGAGTAGGTGAGTAGATGGAGCAATATGGACTGGATAATATTCGTAACCTTGTTTTACTATCTCATTGTGGCGCCGGCAAGACATCGCTATCAGAAGCAATTTTATTTACTGCTGGAGCCATCCCACGATTGGGCAAGGTTGATGACGGGGCTACTACCTCAGACTATGACCCGGAGGAAGTAAAGCGCAAGATTAGTATTAATTTAACTATGCTTCCCTGTTACTGGAAGGGGGCTAAGATAAACCTTATTGATACCCCTGGTTATTCCGACTTTGTCGGTGAAGTCAAGGCAGCGATACGGGTTGGTGAAGGGGCAGTAATTGTGGTCTGTGCTGCTTCTGGGGTTGAAGTTGGCACTGAGCAGGTGTGGGCATATAGTGAGGAAGCCAACCTGCCTCGTCTTATCTTGGTTAATAAGATGGACCGTGAGAATGCTAATTTCTACCGGACGGTAGATGAAGTTCAGTCAAAGTTTGGCGCTAGGTGCCTGCCAGTGCAGTTAGCCATAGGTGCCCACCAAACTTTCCAGGGGATAGTTGACCTGCTGACAATGAAGAGCTATATCGGTTCTCCGGCTAAAGAGGCTGAAATACCATCGGCAATGCAAACCCAAGTTGATTCATTCCGGGAGAAGCTGATAGAGGCAATAGCTGAAGTTGATGATAGGCTTATTGAGAAGTATCTGGGCGGTGAGGAGTTCAGCCTGGAGGAATTAAGTGATGGTTTACGGCAGGCAATAATAAGTGGCAGGATTATCCCTATCCTAGCTGGCTCAGCCCTGCAAAATGTAGGGATTAGCTGGTTAATGGATACCATATATAATTATCTGCCGTCACCTAAGGAGCGGGAGGTAATTATGGCTGACGACTCAGCCAAACAGGCAGTTGAGCCTAGTCAGGATGCTCCGTTAGCTGCCCTGGTGTTTAAGACTAGTGCTGACCCCTATGTCGGTAAGCTTACCTATTTTCGGGTTTACAATGGTGTTATTGATAGTAATTCTCAGGTGTGGAATGCTACCCAGGGTGGGGTAGAGCGCATAGGCCAGCTATTTATTTTGAGAGGCAAGACCCAGGAGCCGGTATCTCAGCTCAGGGCTGGAGATATGGGGGCGGTAGCCAAATTGAGCCTAACCAGTACTGGGGATACATTGTGTAGTCGGGACAAGCCAGTGAGGATTGAGCCTATTCTGTTTCCTGAACCGGTTTTTAATGAGGCGGTGTATCCTAAGACTAAGGCTGATTTGGACAAGCTAGGAGCCGCATTATCTAGGCTATCTGAGGAAGACCCTACCCTTCGGGTGCATAGGGAGGCTGATACCAGCGAGACCATTTTATCAGGAATTGGAGAGACTCACCTTGAGGTGGCGGCGGAGAAGATGATGCGTAAGTTCGGTGTCGGTGTCGAGCTGGAAATTCCCAAGGTTCCATATAAAGAGACTATTACTGTGCCAGCCAAAGCTGAGTATAAGCATAAGAAGCAAACAGGAGGGCATGGTCAATTTGGGCATGTCTTGCTCGAGCTTGAGCCCTTACCTCGTGGCAGCGGTCACGAGTTTGTTAGTAAGGTAGTAGGTGGCCGTATACCAAGGAATTATATTCCGGCGGTAGAAAAGGGGGTTAATGAAGCCATTCAGGAGGGAGTTTTAGCTCGCTACCCAGTTGTTGACATAAGGACAAGAGTCTATGATGGTAGCTTCCACCCGGTTGATTCCTCAGATATATGCTTCAAGATTGCCGGGGCGGGGGCGCTGAAGAAGGGATTATCCCAGGGGCAACCTATTCTGCTGGAGCCAATAATGAATATTAGGGTAACAGTTCCTGAAGACTTCACCGGTGATATTGTTGGTGACCTAAATACCAAGCGAGCCCGGGTGCAGGGGATGAACCCTGAACGTGGAATCAATGTTATTGAGGCTCAGGTGCCCCTGGCTGAGGTTTTACGCTATGCCATAGACCTGAAATCAACCACTCAGGGCAGGGGCAGCTACACTATGGAGTTTAGCCACTACGAAGAGGTGCCGCCTCACATTACCCAAAAGATTATGGCTGAAAAGCAAGCTGAGAAGGCTTAGCTCTAGTTGGGTTTATTCGCAATGCTTATGAGTCGTATCAGCTTTACCCAGCCAGAAGCTCTTTAATCTTGCTACTGAAAGCAGGTATTATCTGTTTCCAGTCGCCGACTATACCATAGTGGGCCACCTTGAAGATATTTGCCTCAGGGTCTTTATTTATGGCTACGATATTCTTGGAACCGGAACAACCAGTTATGTGTTGGCTAGCACCCGACAGAGCAACAGCAATGTAGAGGTTGGGGGTAATAATTTTACCGGTGAGCCCTACCTGCAGCCCGGCTGGCGCCCAGCCGTTATCAATGGGTGGTCTGCTAGCACCTACTGCTCCCTTCAGCATTTTAGCCAGTTCTTCTAATTGCTTAAAACCATCGGCACTGCCAATACCTCTACCTCCGCTGACTACTACCTCAGCATCCTCCAGTTTTATCCCTTCTATTTCTTCTCGCACCTTCTCCAGGACTTTGGTTCTTATGGCTGATGGGTCTAAACCAGCCTCAATAGTAATGACCTCCCCTTGCCTTGATGGGTCTGGCTCTAGGGGTGACATGGCTTTGACTCTAACCGTAGCTATCTGGGGGTAGGTCTGGTAGGTAAAGACAGCTTGAGCATTCCCCCCGTAGACGGGTTTGGTTTGTAGTAGCCGCTTTGAGTCAGGGTCAATAGCTAGATCTAGGCAGTCCATAGTGGCTGCTGTCTCTAGCCTGAAGGCTAAGCGGGGGGCTAGGTCACGACCGGTGGAGTTCTGTCCCAGAATAAGAATCTGGGGCGTTACTTGCTTGATTATCTTCTCCATAACTGATACATAGGAATCTGTCTGGTAATCTTTAAGTAATGGGTCATTAACTACATATACCTTATCGGCGCCAAAGACAATGGCTTCATTGGCTATATCACTTACCTCGCTGCCTATTAATGCGGCGCATAATTCCTCTCCCAGGTCATTAGCCAGCTTTCTGCCGCAACCCAATAGTTCGGTTGTAATCGCCGCTAACTTTCCCTCTGTAACCTCACAATAAATCATAACACCTTTGTATTCAGCCATGGATTTACCTCCTTAGTCGTGCTTTAATAACCCCATCCCCTTTATCCCCTTCCCCTTGAAAAGGGGAAGGGGAAGATAATTCCTTAAAGAGGCTTCGCCCCTTTTAATTCCTCTACTAAATGGACTCTATAAACAACAAAGGTGTCTTTGAGTGAGCATCGCACAAGAGCTATCTGAGCAAGCTGGCAACTGCATCAAAGATTTCAAGGGCGCCCTCTTCGCTATTCCTAATCGCAAACAATAACCACGGCTCATCTTCACGCCATCCCTCATGTTCATACAGATAAACCCCATATCTACCGCTCTCTTGATTGTGCCACATTCCCACTCTACCTTCGCGCTTAACAACAATAATGCTCATCCCAGCCTCCTTTATAGTATTTTAGCTTCCCTGAGTTTGAGGGCTAGATTAACTGCTGCCTCTTCAGGGCTTTCTCCTTCTATAATCTGGCACTTCACCTCACTAACTGGTTGGAATAGCTTGAGCAGCCTGGCACGACGGCCAGCAGTGCCAATTTGGGCGGGGTCAACACCTATATCGGCTGGTTTCCAGGTAATAGGCTGGTTTTTCTTAGCTGCCATAATCCTTTTTAAAGTTGGGTAGCGAGGCTCACCAAGCTCATTGCTCACCGTAATCAAGGCAGGCAGGGGTACCTCAACAACCTCATAGCCATCAGTGACTACTCTTTCTACCCTTGCCTTACTACCAGTGATGTCTATTTTTCTGGCTATGGTTACACTGGGCAGACCCAGTATCTCAGCAATGCCTGAGCCTACCTGTCCGGTATCCCAGTCTGCCGCTTGCCGGCCACAGAGGATGAGGTCATAATCACCTATCTTCTTGATAGCCATAGCCAGGGCGTAGGCTGTTGACCAGCTATCACCCTCGGCAAAAGCCTCATCCTGTAACAGGATAAGCTCATCAGCCCCCATAGACAGCGATTTCCTTAGTACATCTATGAGTAGATTAATGCCCAGGCTTATAACAGTGATTTTACCACCCTGGGCATCCTTAATTCTTAGTGCTGCCTCTACTGCCTGCTCATCAAAGGGGCTAATTACTGGCGATACCCCTGGTGGCGGCACCACCTTATTGGTGGCAGTATCAACCTTGAAACTGGCTGGCGGTGCATCAGGGTCAATCACTTGTTTGATGCAGACAATCATATGCATAATGCCTGTTCCTTCTTCTGTTTATAATTCCTCTTTAGCCCTGGTAAGAAGCAAGTGGTTATTCTAGTGTCAGGGCGCTGCTATGTCAAGCTAAACCGCAAGCCAAAGGAGGAGAGAATTAAGTAGCAGGTCAAGTAAACCTGTAAGCCGAGTTCTGTACTCCGACTGGCAAGCCAGAGTGGTGACCATCTATCTAGCCCTGATGTTACCATCAGGGTCAAGCGACCAACCCGGGGACTAGGCCGGGCGTCCTTTTGTCCCTCTATTTGGTCTTGCTCCAGATGGGGTTTACCCAGCCGACTGGTCACCCAGCCGCTGGTGAGCTCTTACCTCACCATTTCACCCTTAGTCCGTCAAGGCGAACCGGTATGTTTCTGTGGCACTTTCCGTAGGGTCACCCCTCCTGGGTATTACCCAGCATCCTGCCCGGTGGAGCTCGGACTTTCCTCCCGCCCAAGGCGAGCGGTCACCCGGTTTACTTATCAGGGGAATAAAGGGGTTGGGTTTAATTGCTCTTTAATGCTTTATTGGCTAGGTTATCAGCCTCTTGGTTTTGCTGGCGTGGGATATGAGTGATAGTGAAGCCATCCAGCAAGCTTTGCAGTTTTTTTACCTGTTTATATAAAGGTTTAAGGGATGCCTTCTTTACCCGGTATTCGCCACTGATTTGCCTCACAACTAATTGTGAATCCGAGCTTATATCAACCTGCTTGGCACCTAGCCTGGTGGCTTCTTCTAGGGCGGCAATGATAGCCCTATACTCTGCCTGGTTATTGGTTGCCCGGCCAATCCTTTGTGAAATGTGGGCAATGAGCTTGCCCTGCTCATCCTTTATAGTAGCGCCTATAGCTGCTGGACCTGGGTTGCCCAGTGAGGCGCCATCGGCACATATTATCACTTTATTTAATTTCATCTGGCTATGAGCTTTATCAACATTTTGAGAGTTCAGGCGAGAAACAGGATACGCCCGCAGCTACTACATTGCACCAGGTTACCGCTTCTTGCCTGCTGCAACTCAGTGGTGGGTAGTGATATACGGCAGCCGTGGCATATCCCTTGCTCTACCTTGGCTACGGCTGTCCCCTTTTGTTTTTTGAGTTGGTGGTAGAATTCAATTGCCTGGGGGTCAGTCTTGCCTAAAAGTAATTGCCGCTTATGTTCGAGGTCGGACAGTATGGTTTTGAGCTGCTCCATTCTACTGGAGAGCTGTTGTTGCTGGCGGTGCCACTCAGCCTCTAGTCGCTTAAGCTGGCTAGTTAGTGTAGCTACACTGGCTTCAGTTAGCTCAACCCGGTCCATTAATTCCAGTGCCTTATCCTC
>JABUBM010000393.1_pt1 | contig 10716 bp, 10 predicted proteins | sample 7240321 | NCBI WGS metagenome assembly JABUBM01 (sample SAMN07256344, study PRJNA390944) | subsurface metagenome | isolation source: Methane hydrate marine sediment | place: Pacific Ocean: Eastern North Pacific, ODP site 1244 | collected 2002
TAATCATTTTCAGGAATATAACCCTTTTCTACACTTTCTATAATGTGCTTTTCTGCTTCCGGGAAGCTTTCGGCATTAGTAATCCTAACGATATCTAAACCAATCTCTCCCCCTAACACTTTTATCTGTGAAGCTAACGACATAAATTCATCCTAATTTTCTAATTTTAATCTTTTTTCTTAAAAGCTTTCATCATAATAGTTATACCTACGGCAATTAAAATTACCGGCCATAGTCTGCCCCAGCCTACCCAAGGGAATAGACTGTTTAGTAAAAAGATTAAACCTATAGCTATTACAATTATGCCCCCTAAAATCCTTCTATTTTTTTCCGACTTATGAGAAGGTTCTTCTGATTCAAAATGTTCTTTAACCTCTTCAATTACATCCTTTGCACCCTTCTTAATTTTTTCTTTTACTTTTTCTCTCTCTTCAAAAGCCTTATCAGAAATCTGGTTAGGATTCTTAGGAATTACAATCCATGCAATAATATAGGCAATAACACCGGCACCCCCTACAAGTACAACCAACACTGTTAATAATCTCACTAAAGTAGAATCTATATCAAAATATTCTGCTATTCCTCCACATACACCAGCAATCATATAATCCTTTCTCGACCTATAAATTTTTTTACTCATAATTAAATTTACTCCTTTCAATATTAAATATAATTTTCCAATTCACCTATGGGCCAATTTACCAATTAAATTAGTCGTTAGTATATTGTATAGCGTATAGCGTATAGTATTATAATTAAAACTCTTGTCTTTTTATCTTTTATAATTTATAACTTCATTCCATCTTCCCTTTACCCTCTTCTTTAAAGAGAAAAGATGAAAAATTCCGTATATATTTTTAGATTCTTCAAAGAGGCAGATTTATTCGAACCGTTTTCATTGCGGGTTCGATGAATCGAACCCCTACCTCCTAAACACCACCCTCTAATAATCTTCTGACTCCTGAATTCTATCTCCTATCTTCTTCACTATATACGATATACTAAATACTATATACTAATCTACCCGCTCCACGCTATCTTTTGTATCCAATCATCCTCAGAAATTCTTTTCGTTCTTGAACATCTTTATCTGTCTCTACTCCTTTGGGTGAGTTTCCGTCAATTACTCCTAATACTCCTCTCCCTAAATTGGTTTGGGCAATTACAACTTCAACTTCATTGGCGGTAGCACAGAATATAGAACAGATTTCGGGGCAATTTTTTATAGCATTTAATACATTAATAGGAAAAGCATCTTTTAAAACAATAATAAAAACATGTCCCGCGCCAATAGTTTTTACATTCTTTATAGCCAGGGCTTTCAATTCTGAATCATTTCCTTCTGCCCTTACCAAACATGGACCTGAAGCCTCATTAAAAGCCAGACCAAATTTTATCCCCGGCACTGCACTAACCATCAACTCATAGAGGTCTTCTGCGGTTTTAATAAAATGAGTTTGACCAATAATAATATTGGCATCTTCAGGGAATTCCATTCTTATTGTTTTTAACTCCATTTTTATTACCCCCCCCTTTTTTTTAATAATATTCTTCACTAAAATCTTTTTTCCTTCTATTTTTTTAAAATATAAAAATAACTTTCCCCCCTTTTATTAACTTATCTTTTTTATTATGATATAATTATTTACATTTTACCATAGTTTAGATAAAAAATTTAGTATTAAACTCAACTTAAGGACTAAGGAGCCTCTTAATGAATTTCTTGACTAAAATCCGTCAATCATTATTTATCGAACAAAATGTTTCCGTATTATCTTTAACGGTTCTATTTGTTCTAATTGCTTTTTTTAGCTGGTACCCCATTCTTCCTATTTATCTTAGAGAATTGGGAGCAAACGATTTTCAAGTAGGATTTTCTTACACTTTGCTTGCCCTCTCCTATACTCTAATGCAATTTTTAGGAGGGATGCTCTCTGACCGTTTTGGACGTAAACTGTTAATAGTTATTCCCAGTTTTCTCTTCCCACTAACATATATTTTGGCCGGTAATTCTTCTCATTGGACTAATTTAATACTCTTTCTTATCATCGCTAATAGTTTAAGTGCTCTTCAATTACCTTCTTTCTATTCGATGATTGCCGAATCTGTTCCAAAAAATAAAAGGGGTATAGCTTATAGTGGATTTGAATTATTTGTTATTTTGGGGATTACTATAGGCCCGGCTATAGGGATGATATTGATTCCCCGAGTAGAAATCAGATACCTGTTTTATTTTACTTCTTTTGTTACTTTTTTGTGTGCCGTAGCCAGAATACTCTGGTTAAAAGAAACTCATCATTTTCGTACAAAAATTAATAAATTTGATTCTTTTAAAAATTTATTTAATAAAAAGATGTTACTTACCGTCTTAGCCCTTTCTTCTCTCTTTCTTTTATTTAATCTTACTACTCATGGACCTTTTATATCTTTATATGCTAATGAAGTAATGAATTTAGATAAATCCAAAATCAATTTTCTTTTTGCATTAGGAGGATTAGCGGCAGTTATATACAGTCTCTGGGGAGGAAAAATCATTAATAAATGGGGCAGTAAAAAGATGTTAATACATAGTGCGTCAGGTCTGGGAATATTTTTAATCTTGTGGAGCTTAAGTTCTCCTTTGTGGCCAGCCATTACTCTATTTGCAATATTATACATTTTTTCCCAGAGTTGTCATATTGCTTATGGCTCATTTCTGGCTGATATAACTCATCAACAATCAAGAGGATTAGTCATCGGATTTATCGGGACCTGTACCGGTTTAATCGGTTCTATCGGACCTTCCCTGGGAGGATATTTAAAGTTCCAGTTTGGTCCCTCATCACCCTTCTGGGCTGGATTGATATTTGCCTTAATAACTTCTCTCTTGCTTATAAAAATAAAAGAATAAAAAAAATTATTTTCTCAACAAAAAACTGTTTTAAAATTAGCTTATATACCAAAATTAGTGATAAAATATATCAGAAAAAAGGAGATAAGGATGGAAAAATTAAACAAAAATGGAACAAAAAAATACAAAGCCATATTTTTTGATTTTGGCGGGACATTGATGTGTGCTGAAAGCGACAATGTCGCTCATTTGCATATGATGAAAGAGGTTATTCAAAAATACAACCTTCCTGCCTCCCCGGAAGATATGGTCACTAAATATAATTCTTTTCTATTTACCAAAGAAATGACTTTGCTAGCTGCCAACCCGAAAGAAAATTCCTTTACACCTCTTCGGGAATCTACCAAAAAAGCTTTTAAGGGGGTACTCGAAGAATATAATATCCAACCTTCGAAAGAGGATTTTCAATGGTTTAGTAAGTTATTCTTCGAAAATCACAAAAAGTATATAAAATTATTTCCTGAAACTTTTAAAATTATCAAACAAATTCGAAATAACGATTCTACCCATATAGGAATTATAAGTGATATTGATAATGACTTTCAAGAATTTCAATTTAAAGTTTTCGGAATTAGCGAGATGTTTGACTCTATTACCACCTCGGAAGAAGTTCAAATCTACAAACCGAAAGAAAAAATCTTCCAAGTCGCTCTAAATAAAGCAGGTTGTCAAGGAAAAGAATCTATTATTGTTGGTGATTCTTATAAAAAAGACATTGTAGGCGGGAAAAACATGGGAATGACTACTATCTGGATAAATAAATTCTCCGGAGATGATGCTGATATGGATAAGGCAGACTTTGTAGTCAAACACTTAAAAGAAGTATCTCCTATCCTTGATGGGCTTATTAAATAACTTCAACCCTGTTTCTGCCTTTTCTCTTGGCTTGATAAAGGGCTTGATCAACTTTTTGTACTAAACCTTGAGGAGTAATGTTCTCCTGAAAACAGGAGGTTATTCCTAAACTTATAGTTATTTTTCTTTCAAGATGGTTCTTTTCATCAGCAAAATTACATTTCTCTACTTTACTTCTTATTCGTTCAGCTATTTTTTTGGCTTCTTCTCTATTAGCTTCAGGTAGAATAATAATAAATTCTTCTCCTCCATACCTGGCTACTATATCTACCTCCCGAATGTTAGAACGTAGAATATTGGCCAAACTTTTTAAAACTTTATTACCTTCCGGATGACCATAACTATCATTAAATTTCTTAAAGTCATCTATATCTGCCATAATTAAAGCTAAATAATGTTTAAACCTTTGTGCTCTTTTTACTTCTTCTTCTAACCGGCTTTTGATATATCTAAAATTATAAAGACCGGTTAAGCCATCAGTAATAGCCTGTTGCTTTACTTCTTGATGCAGTTGGGCATTCTGAATAGCTATCGCTGCCTGATTAGCAAAGGTAGAAAGAAGCTGCAAATCATCGATACTAAAAAAATCACCTTCTCTCTTGTCATCAGCATTAATTACCCCTATAACTTTATTCTTTATTTTTAAAGGAACACTTATTATTGATTTTAATTCCTCTTCTTCCTCTTCAAATTTTTTAAATCTTGGATCTTTAGCTCCTTTTTTTATCAATAAGGGTTTGCCTTCTTTAAAAACCCAGCCGGCAACCCCCTCTCCTGGTGCTATTCGGACAGCAGAAACAGTTTTTTTACTTAAACCTACTGAACTTTTAATATATAATTCTTCCTTTTTATGGTCAAAGAGCATCAACGAACCTCTCTCAGCTTCTACTATCTGAATACCTTTCTTAATGATTAAATCCAGAACTTTGTTTAGATTAAGGGTGCTATTTATCTCTGAAATTATCAATTTTAAGGCAGATAGTTCTCTATTTAATCTTCGTCTTTCTTTATTTAAAACATCAAACCCTTTTTTTAATTTTTTTGATTCTGTTTTTTCCTTGTCCTTATTTAACATTATCTTTCATCTCTCTTTAAATTTTAAAAGCGCATAAACTTACCCTATAATATAAATATTTTTTTCTTACAATTGTAAGAATATTAACATATATATTGACACGTGTCAATAATTGAGGCATTAGGGTTAGTGTAAACTTTAGTGGGGTAGTTAGATAATTTAAAAATATTGAAAAAAATATAAAAAAAGGTGTAGGCTTACCTATATACACAAAAACCCTTTAAAAAAGGAGGTAAGCTACACCCATGGATACTATAACAATAACTTTCCCTGAGGTCAAGGTTAAAATACCTATTAAGGGTCTAACCTTTGATAACATAGAAGATATGATCTTTGAAATATCCCAGAATATAGCCCGTAAGGTATTCGAAAAAGCCATTGCCGATATAGATAGCTACCTGCGTAATAAGAGAGAAAGAGTGAAACTAAAGAATACCGGTAAAAGAGAAAAATACTTCCTTACCCGTTTCGGTGATATCCTCTATTCCCGCACCCGTTATAAAGACAAGAAGGGTAAAGCCCGATATCTTTTAGATGAGGCCTTAAGTATAGTTAAAAACCAACGCATCAGTCTATCTCGAGCCAGGATAGAATGTTTTCTTTCCGGTTTTTCTTCCTATCGGGAGGTAGTAGAGGGGATAAGACTCCTAATCGGTGGCCCCCGCTGCCATGAGGCCATAAGGCAATCGGTAATAAAAGAGGGCAAATTAATCATAGAAAACCAGGAGAAAAAGTTAAGACAGATAGAGAACTTAGATTACCCGGATAAAGAGGCCCCTGATACTGCCTATATGGAAGCAGATGCTACCTATATTAGTTTACAGCATAGAGGCAAGAAGAAAAAAGAAAAGATGGAAGTAAAAGCGGGAGTAGGCTATACCGGAAAAGAAGCCCGCTATTCTACTGGTAAATCTAAAAGACTAAAGGAGAAATTCACCTTTATCGGTACAGGGAAAGACTTTATGAGAAAATTAAGTCTTTTAGCAGAAGAAAAACTCTCCCTCTCTAAAGCAAAAAAGGTTATCTTCGGTGGAGATGGAGACTCCTGGATCACCTCCGGGATCAAAGATTACTTTCCTTTAGCCACTTATATTCTCTGTCTCTACCATCTTTACAAGAAATTTAAAGAATGTCTGCCAAAGAGGAAAGAGGAACAGAAGGTAATAAAAGACCTGCTGTTATCTGATCAGATAGATAAGGGTTTATCTGTAATAGACCAGCTAATTAGAAATCCCTATGACCTTAAGGATAAAGATAATCTAGTAAAGCTGTATACCTACATATCTCGTAACCGCTTGGGGATTACTAATCAGTTTAAACTAAAAGATAAAGGAATAGAAAGGGCCGGAGCGATAGAATCAAACATAAATAAGGTGATAGCCTCTCGCTTTAAAAAGAGGGGGATGAGCTGGAGTAAACGGGGAGCCCTAGCTCTCTTAAAGATAAAAGAGACTATCATAAATGGAGAATGGGACGGCTGGTGGGAAACAGAAAGAGAGAGAAATATTAAGATAACTGAATTCAAGCCACCTCTGCCTGCAGCCTATTTTAAGAAAGAAATAGAGACTTCTCCTCTTATCGAGGTAAGTCTACCTGCTCTTTCCGGACCGGATCAGGGTAAACCCTGGGTAGGTGTTTTGCGTAAACTCTCAGAAGCAGGATATTATTAATCAGTTAAAGAAACTATAAGAAAGAAGATTAAAATGTATTACTGTAACCTAAATAACATAAGGATAATTATGCTTATTTGTAAAAACAATAAGCCTTAACAAAATAAGGGGTAGGTCTACCTAAAACCAGAAGAAATTTTTTCACCAAAGAAAACTACCCCCAAAGAGTTGACACAGACGGCATTAGGTAATTTTTAAGATATTTTTAATTTTTATTACACTTAAAATTAAAAATAATATATAATAATAAAAAATAAATCAACATCAGGTGATATCAATGAAATTGGGTTTATTTCTAAAAGAATTAAGAATAAAAAATAATCTTACTATTATGCAGGTGGAAGTTAAAACCGGCATATCTAACTCATATATTTCCCTAATTGAAAGAAATAAAAGAAAGCCTTCAGTAGAAATTCTCCATAAACTTGCCAAAACTTATAAAGTTACAACAGAAAATCTATTACGTTTTATAGGCTATCTTCCTCCTATTCAAAACAAGATTAATTTCAATCAAATTCCCATCTACAATATAGTTCCAAAAGAAAAGCCTTCTTTTGTTTCAGAAAATATAGAAGAATACAGTCCAGTTCCTCCCGGTTTAGAAAATTCTACCACAAAAGATCTTATCGCTATCCGAGTAAAAAACAAGGGTATGACCTGTAAAAGGATTGAAATAGGTGACATTTTAATTATCAGAAAACAGAGCGATTTAGAAAATGAAATTATTGCATTAATTTCACTTAATAACGAACTTGCAATAAAAAGAATAGTAAAGCAAAATAAACATATTATTTTGCACAGTACTAATTCAGATTATTCCCCTATTTTGGTTAAAGAAAGCGATGATTTTACAATTATTGGGAAGATAGAATGGGTAATGCATAAATTCTAATCAATCCATTGAATGTTTTAACTTTCTAAAATGTCATACCACTTAATGTCAAGATATTATAAAGGCTTAACAACCCAAAATATACAATAATTAATTTAGAAGGCAAGCGCAATAAATATTTAACAAAAAATTAGGAAGAATTGTTATGATAGCAAATAGGAAAATATTTCCTTTTTTTCTAAATAAAAATAAAAATTTATTATTAATTATTATATTATTATTTTTATCACTATACATATGCTATCAAAATATTTTTCCGATTGACAATACAGTCTATGCAGAAGAAATAATTATCCCTATTTTAACTTATCACAATTTCACTGAAGATGAAGGTAGTAGTTATAACATTAATATTGTAGAATTTGAAAAACAGATGGATTATTTAGCCACCCACAATTATTCGGTAATCTCTCTTTACGAATTGCTTAAAGGTCTAAGAAGTAGTCAACTTCCACCAAAACCAATCGTAATCACCATCGATGATGGCTTCAAATCCACTTACACTTTGGCTTATCCCGTACTAAAAAAATATAACTTCCCGACAACTCTCTTTTTATATACAAATTTTATCGAGAAAAATAGTGGCAGTTTAACCTGGAAAGAGATTAGAGAGATGACCAAAAATAATATTGAAATTGGTTCCCATACCTTAAGCCATTGCAACCTCTTGAAATATCAGAAAAATGAAAATTATGAGACTTATTTAGCTCGAATTAGAAGGGAAATTTTTTTATCTAAAGAGATTTTGGAAAGTAAAATTCAAGGTAAAGTAAAGTTTTTTGCCTATCCTTATGGTGCCTACAGTTCTATAATTAAAGATTTAGCTATACAAGCAGGTTATGAAGGGATTCTAAATGCTAATAGTATGAATAATATTCTCACCGTCGACCCCTTTTCCCTGAACCGACAAATAATTTTTGGCCAAAGTTCATTTAATTCTTTTATCCGGATATTAAATCAACGCCCTTTTAATATTTCCCAAATCTTCCCCTATGATGGCATATTAGAAAACAATCAATTTGTTAAGATAGGGGCAATTTTAGAGGGTGATAATTATGATGCAGATACTCTCTCTATGAAATTGGGAGGGGCAAAAGTAAAATTCGATTTTAATCCAGAAAATCGAGAAATTTCTTTTACCCCTGATTTTTTAAAACCTCTAATTAAAAAATCGTATATTGTAAATATTACCGCTCTTGACAAAAACAGCCAATATCAGCGGAAAATTTCCTGGTTAATTACCATAAAATAACCAGGATTTTCATAATTTGCAATTATAATATTTTGAAAAGGTCTACTTCTTCACTCTCCTAAATAAGCCTTTCTCACATCTTTATTTTGTAAAAGCTCTTCTCCGGTTCCCTTTAAGACCACTCGCCCAGTTTCCAGCACATAAGCATAATCAGCTATCTTTAAAGCAGCAAAAGCATTCTGTTCAACCAAAAGTACCGTAATTCCCTCCTGATGAATTCGTTGTATAATTTCAATTATTTCCTGTACTAATAGAGGAGCTAATCCTAAAGATGGTTCATCCAACATTAAAAGTTTAGGCCGTGACATCAATCCGCGAGCTACTGCTAACATTTGTTGTTCCCCGCCTGATAGAGTACCACCTTTTTGCCATAATCTTTCCTTCATCTGAGGAAATAATTCACATACCCATTCCTGGTCTTTAGCGATTTCTTCCTTATCTTCTCGGGCAAAAGCTCCTAAATTCAAATTTTCTTGGACAGTTAAGTTAGGAAATATTTTCCGTCCCTCAGGGATTAAAGCTACTCCCATTTTAACAATTTTATCAGTAGAAATATTAGTTATATCTTTATCTTTAAATTTTATTTTGCCTTCCTTAGCTTTAACTAAGGCACATATAGCCCTTAAAGTAGTACTCTTGCCTGCTCCATTAGCTCCGATTAAAGTAATAATCTTCCCTTTAGAAACTTCAAAAGAAATACCTTTTAAGGCATGTATTCCTCCATAAAATACATTTAGATTTTCCACTTTAAGCATAATGAGCTTCCACCCCCAGATAAGCCTTAATTACCTCCGGATTATGTTGAATTTCTACAGGATTCCCCTCTGCAATAGTTATTCCGTAATCCAAAACTAAAATTCTTTTACATATTCCCATTACCACTTTCATGTCATGTTCTATTAAGACAATAGTTAATTTAAATTTTTCCTGAATCCTCTGAATAAAAATCATTAAATCCTTAGTTTCGTGGGGATTCATTCCAGCTGCTGGTTCATCTAAGAGTAACAATTTAGGACGGGTGGCTAAAGCCCGAGCAATCTCCAATTTTCTCTGTTCTCCATAAGGAAGTCCACCAGCTAAATTATTTTTTAAATTTTCCAAATTTACCTCTTTCAACAATTGTTCTGCTTCTTCTCTCATATAACTTTCTTCCTGTGAATACTGGGGTAAATAAAAAATAGCATTCAAAACTGAAGACTTTAAGCGTAAATGGCAACCGACCATTACGTTATCAATCACTGAGAGATTGGTAAATAAACGTATATTTTGAAAAGTTCTCGCTACTCCTAAAGCAGTGATTTCGTCAACCCTTTTTCTGGTTATTTCCTGATTATTGAAATAAATCTTACCTTTATTAGGTTTATACACCCCGGTTAGCATATTAAAAACTGTGGTTTTGCCCGCTCCATTAGGACCGATTAAACCCAGTAGTTCTCCTTCTTTTAAATTAAGATAAAAATCGGATACAGCAATTAATCCCCCAAATCGGATAGTAATATGATCTGCTTTTAAAATGCTCATCTCTTTTTTAACTTCCTTCCTTTATCTCTTTTCTATTTCGAATCAACTTATGATATAGCCATTTCCAAGACAATTCCTTAGTCCCCATAAGTCCCTGGTGAAAGAATAAAATCACTATCATTAATAAAATAGAAAATAATAGCATTCTCATTCCTGGAATCCCGGGAATATTTAATCCAAAAAAACTCATCGGTGATTCAACCGACCTGAGCACTTCCATTAATATAGCAAACGCAGTTCCTACTATTACCGTACCGGTTATACTGCCCAATCCTCCTACAACAACGATTATTATTATTTGAAAAGTCATAAAAAAACTAAAAAGATTAGGATCGATAGTCATAACTAAACTCCCCAATAGAGCTCCAGCGATACCGGCAAAAAATGCTCCAACTGCAAAGGATAGTACCTTATGATAAAAAAGATTAACTCCCATTGCCTCTGCTGCAACCTCATCTTCCCGGATAGATTTTAAAGCCCTGCCATAACTGCTATTAATCAAATTTTTAATAAACCATATGGTAAGTATAGCTACCCCCCAGGTCCACCATAGATTGGTAT
>JABUBM010000394.1_pt1 | contig 10697 bp, 7 predicted proteins | sample 7240321 | NCBI WGS metagenome assembly JABUBM01 (sample SAMN07256344, study PRJNA390944) | subsurface metagenome | isolation source: Methane hydrate marine sediment | place: Pacific Ocean: Eastern North Pacific, ODP site 1244 | collected 2002
TTACTTGTAGTAGATGAGCATGGGCAAGAATTGGGGAAATATAGAGTCTTAAGGGTTCGAATACTCAAAAAATTTCCAAAAACTCAACTAGTGACCATTCAACTACCAAAAGAAATAGCACCAAAAGCAATATCTTTCAAAACGGTACAAACAGAGCAATTTGATCCTATTGAATTCAATGGGGAGATTATTCCAGATAGTGCGATAATCTGTCGATGCGAAAGAGTAACAGCTGGAGAAATTAGAGCTCTTATTAAAGAGGGAGTGAGAGATGCTAATGAAATTAAAGCCCTAACTAGAGCTGGAATGGGTGCTTGTGGAGCAAAAGTTTGCACTTCATTAATTGAAAGAATATTTAGAGAAGAAGGTGTTTCTAGAGAAGAGTATACTCCATTTACACAACGGCCATTGTTTGTGGAAGTGCCACTAAAGCATTTTCTTGGTTATGAGGAGGAAGATTAAAGTGGTAAAAACATATGATGTAATTATTATTGGTGCTGGTAGTATTGGCGTTCCAACAGCTTTAGCTTTAGCTCAAAATAACGTAAAAGTAGGAATTATTGAAGAGAATTCTTCAGTGGGTCAAGGACAGAACAAAAGAGCAATAGGAGGAGTTAGAGCAACTCATACAGCTCCAGCTAAAATACGTTTATGTAATAAGTCAATTGAAATCTTCTCGACATGGGAAGAGAAATATGGCGATGATATTGAGTGGTTCTCAGGAGGATATGTTTTTGTTGCATACACAGAAGACCATGAAAAGATGATGAAAGATAATCTAAAAATTCAGAAGGAAGCTGGTTTGAATATTGACTGGGTAAGCAAGGAAAGAATTGTAGAACTTATTCCTGGTATTGACGAAGAAGGATTAAGAGGTGGAACTTTTTCACCAGAAGATGGTAATGCATCTCCTCTTCTGTCAATAAACGCATTTTATCGTAAATCAAAAGAGTTTGGTGCGGAATACTTCTTCAATGAGAGTGTTACAAGTATAATATCGAACAATAACAAAGTAAAGGGTGTAATTACTACAAAAGACAGGTATGAAGCTGATTGTGTCATCAATGCAGCTGGAGCTGAAGCAAAAGAGATTGGTGCGATGGTTGGAATTGACCTACCTGTTATACCAGATTCACATGAATCAGGCATAAGTGAACCAGTCAAGAAATTTATTGAACCACTAGTTGTTGACCTGCGACCAGGAAGAGGAACTCTTAACTTCTATTTTTATCAAAATTGCGAAGGTAAATTTATACTTTGTTTAACACCTGACCCCCTTATTCTTTGTAAGGATATAAGAGAAACTTCTGCTTTTTTGCCACAATTAGCTGAAAGATTAGTAAATCTAATTCCTAGAACCAAACATCTTAAGATAAGAAGAACTTGGAGAGGATTGTATCCCATGACTCCAGATGGTTCACCAATAGTTGGTAAAGTAAATGATATTGAAGGTTACATAAATGCAGTAGGTTTATGTGGTCAAGGATATATGTTGGGACCTGGCCTAGGAGAACTGATTGCAAGAATAGTAACAAAAGATTTATCTGAAAATGATAATAAGATACTCGAAGAATTTTCACTGTACAGAGATTTTGGAAGAGTTGAAAAACTAAAATAGTTTTCTATATTTTTAATTAATATTTTATTTTTGGAAATAACATCCCAACTTTTTTCTTATATTTCGTAAACTTCTCACCAAAAGCTTCTTTGAGATCTTTTTCTTCATGGATTGTTGTCAGTATGTAACCTGGTATACCGATTAGTAAAATAAGAAGATATGGAGATAAACTAGCCAAAGGTAATCCAATGAAGCCTGTTATATACATAAAATAAGAAGGATGTCTAACTATTGCATGACCCCAATTTGTTGCTAGTTTAGATTCGTTTCTTGCTAAATATGCTCCCCTTCCTATACGCCCTAAACATCCAATTAATAGTCCTACAGATAATAGTACCAAACCAATCACTCGAATAATCCACTCCCATGTTGGTGAGCTTATTTCTAATGATGCACAGTCTTTTCCAGAATTGAAGAAAATTATAGGATTTATGAGTAGAAACAACCAAAAAATTAAGGTTGGAACTATTACTGCAAAGGTTTCAAAAAATGTTTTAAAACTAGGCCTAGGATACGATGCTTTTCCACGTTTTGCTAACATTACAATATCAAAAGGAATATGTGTAATTATATAAACAGCCAAATATCCAAGAAAAAATGAATTGGTGATAAGAGAAGGAAGAGCCATCATAACTAACTATTAATTCATTCTAAAAAACTATTCGAAAACATGTTTTAATCAAAGCTATTAAGTTTGCATTAAGGTCTTCTTATTAGAAGAGACATTACTTACTTATGTTCTTCCGATTGACTAGAAGTCCTCTTTCAATAAGGGGCACCTTTTTGAAAGATGGTAGTCTTTACAGCAAAATGCAAGAAGAATTATAAGTGTAGAAGTTTATTCTGGATTTGAGTTATATGAATAGAAAGATATCTAAGAGCAGCTTATACTTATTCTTCCTCTTTTTTACTCTAAGCCTTGTACCCATAAATCAGGTTAATGGACAAACTAACGTAAATATTCTGTGTTTTATCGAAGATGCTTTTGGTGATAGTTATTATATCAACAAAGGAATAATGGAATCATATAATTGGACTATTACAACTGCAAGTTCAAAGAATTTTGTTACTGGCTGTAAAAATTTAGGTAAAAATGTAACTGATACTTATGCTGATATTCTTGTAGATGATATATCTGATAAGGATCTTTTTGACTATGATTGCATCTTTGTACCTAGTGGTGGGCATGTTAATAATATAATGGGTGTTGCAAGAGTAACTGAGATTATTCAAAAGTCACATGAAGAAGGGATATTGATTGCAGGCATCTGTACAGGAATGATTATGCTTGCTTATGCTGGTATACTTGATGGTGTAGATGTTGCATATAGTAATTTTGCTACTGAATGGATAAGAGGTTCAGGTGCAAACATTACTACAGAATCTGTTGTATCAGATCAAGGGATCATAACAGGAGGATTTGGAGGAGGAGTAGGTCAAGGTCCAGAGGGAGCACCAAATGAAGATTTTTGCGAAAAGATCAAAGAAGAGATTGAATTACACGTAAACCAAAGTGTATTGTCATCCATACTGGTAGTAATTGTTGGTATCATTACAATTAGTATAATCTCAGTACAAAGAAAATATGCAAAAAGGAGAAACTTGTTTCTAATTGAATAATAAAGATGCTTTTTTGATTTGACTATTTTATTATTTAAAGAAACTTAATTTAAGAGCGAATTTAACCTAAATATTCAATGAAGATTTTTCCCCTCTCTTTTTCAAATAATGAATCATAAATAATATTGGAATGAATGAAGCAGAAAGAAATAACACATTATATCCATTTATGGTATTTGTCACTAGATCAGTATTATTCTCACCCCATCCCACAATTTCAATTATTTCTAAACCATCATCCATGTCAGCAACATAAACAATATTACCGTGAATTTCTACATCAAAGGGTTTACCCCCATCTGAAAAATTACCAAGCTGTATAGGTGAATAAGGATCAGAAACATCGATCATAACTAACCCATTTTCATAATCCGCAATAAAGGCGATACTGTCCTTTACTTGTAAATCACATGGGTTTCCTTCTATAGGAAAAATATTCATTAATGTAGGATCGGAATTATTCTTTACATCATATATATGAAGCCCTTTTTCAATAATAGAATTAGCGGTAAAATATGCATAATAATTCTCAACATAAACACCAAAAAATCCAGAAGTTCGTTCTAATTTAGAGAGAAGATGGACACTTGGAAGATTACTAACACTTAAAATTTCAAATCCAAAAACATAATCTGCAGAAAAAACTGTTTTATTTTGAACAAATAAATTGCTGGGTTTACCTCCCCCACGATAATTAACGATTAAAAATGGATTTTGAGGATCAGTAACGTCAATTAATTTTATTCCAGCTGTATCTCCAGAAGAACTACCATGATCGCTGAGATATGCGATATCATCAATAACTTGAATATCAACAATAGCTCCCGAATCTTCATAACTACCGAGATATACTGGTGCAGCAAGATTACTAATGTTATATATTTTTAATCCACTAAATAAAATGGCTAAAAATGCTAAATCTCCTACAATGTCAATACTATTAGCTTTTCCTGCAGAAGCATCGTGAAATAATTCGATTGGATTCGCTGGGTCACTTACATCATAAATATAAAAACCATTAATATCATCCGCTAAAAAGGCGATATTATTTCTGACTACTACATCCATTACTGAGCCATTTGTATCAATTTCTCCAATTTCTTTTAAAGTAATTTCAGTTTCATTTGCATTAATTAGATTTTCACTCGAAAATCCATTCATAATTAACAATATCAAAATAAAAGATAAATTTCTTACTTTTACTTTCATTTTCATCACGATTTTAGCGTTATATGTATTTTCACTTACATTTACTCAAGCATCAGACCCTCATATAATTTTCGCATCATTGCAACAATAGCTCTTATAGCGTGTATTTATTGATATTTTATCAAATATAGACGTTAACCCTTCTAACTGGATGATTAATTAACAAATTTGTTGTTTTGGTTTTTCTAAAGAGATTCTGTTTTCAGACCATGTTTGACGGAATATTTATTAGTATTTCAATAACAAGACTATAAGGAAAGTTGTGTAAATGAAAAGGGCAATAACAGTAGTGATTACATTTATATTTCTCCTGTCACTAGTTTTTTCTAATGCGGAAACTGAGGATGCAGTTCCAATACTTTTTTCTGTTAACCTTCTATCACCTAACACCTCTCCTGTTCCAAATGATTGGATAATTACAATAAATAATCAGTTACCTAAGATTGGTATAAATATCAGTTATCACGACTCCAATAGTTGGAGTATTATTATGCCTAGAACATGGTATTACCCTGTAGAAGAGCCCGGTTATTATGACTACATTCCAACTTATGAAGAGGGAGGTTTTGACATCTTCTTAATTGGTCGGATATGGAACCTTGACTGGAATCCAAGGGGAGTTTTTGATACTGCTGGTTTGCCACCAAATGGTGATAATATTTATCAATTCAGTAACAGTACTTACGATTCTATTTTAGAGCAATATACTTCAGAACTAGATTACGATAAAAGGATTGAATTAGGTAAGCTACTTCAATCGATACTATATGAGGAATTACCTTCAATTGTAGTTATGTATGAAAGGGAAATAATCAATGCTAGAGTTGATATAACTGGTATTGATTATGAATTATTGGCTTCTAATCAATTTCTCTCAGAGTTTTGGAATGATACAGACGATCAAGAGATAATTATTGCAACTCCCATTGAAATTGATGAATATAATGTATTTACCCAAAGGTCTCATATTGGTGATCTTTGGATGCATAGTGTTTACAGAGGTTTATTCCAGAGAGTACAGAACTCTCATTTCTTTGAATCTTCCATTGCTTCAAGTTATAATATAAGTGATGATGGTAAACAATATAATGTCACAATCAATCCTAATGCAAAGTTTAGTAATGGTGAACAAGTTCTGGCTGAAGATATAAAGTATAGTTATGAATTCTATATGGCTGATAATCTTAACTTAAAAACGGGCACTTTCTTAAAAGAATTCTTTGAAAATAACGATTCTATTATAATACTTGATAACAATACAATTCAATTTAATTTCAAAGAAGAACATTTTCGTTCTCTGGAAGCAATGAGTTATGGTATTATAGATAAATCAATTGTAGAACCACTAATTGATCTTTATAAGGTTTCAATCATTTATGATCCTCCATTCACAGAGGATGTGGGAGAAACACTTGTAACTGCTTGTGGACCATTCATGCTGGATACATTCGATGAACAGAGAAATAATCTAACCATGATACCTAATCCCTATTGGCACAAAAAACAACCAGAATTGAAGCAAATAACTATTAAATTCATACCCAACCTGGATAGCGCAATAGCGGCTATTAATAGTGGAAATATAGATATTATGGACTATAATTACCGTCCCTATAATAATCCAGGTGATTATAACTCATATGTAAAAAGTGTTCTTGTAAAATATCCCGCAATATGTGAAGTAATCATAAACTTAAAACATCCAATTATAGGAACAGGGGAGTTAACACCTGATGGAACAGCTGAAGCAGCAAAACATATTCGTAAAGCTATAAGCCATGCGATTCCGAGAGAAGAGATAGCAGAAGGATATGGGCAAGGTATTAATGCTCCTGGTGTAAGTCCAATGCCTAATGCATGTGTTGGTTACGATAACACTCTAGAATATTATAAATATGATTTAGATCTAGCTCGAGACTACATGGAAAAAGCTGGATATAATTTTACATTAATCGCTTCTTCTAACACATTTTCTATTTTAATGTTATCGCTAATAGGTTTGGCAAGTCTTACTTATTTTTATAAAAAAAATAAGCAAATTATCTATTTTTTGTTAGATCATTAATTATGAGTTTTTTCTATTTTTCTTCTAGATTGTTTATAATAAAGATGACAATGTTTATGTATCAATTCAAGGATAATATTAGCATAAATCATCATATCCTTGGACTATCACAATTCGTTTAAGAGATAATTTCCTATGTACTCTAAACAAAAAAGTATTAAGTGCATTTTACTAGCAATGATTCTTTTTTCATATTCAATTGTCAACGTTTACACAGTGCATAGTAATCCCGTTATTGCCATGACTGATGCTATGTGTGGTGATTTCTTTCCGATTAATGAAACTGATATTCAAATGGTTGCTGCTAACGTGGAATATATCATTGACTCTACTGATATAAAAAATCAAATTAATGTTAATTATAAAGGGAGTTATGTTTTTAATAGTTCAACAGCTACACAGAATCTTGTAATTGCAGTTCCTTTCACTAATTTCTTTGATGTAGAGGAAGAATCAATACAATTCAAAATGAATGGCTTAGATCAAAACTATACTCTCGTTAAGCTAGATTATGAAGAAGCAATTAATATGTCTGAAGGAACAGGAATAGATTATTATTACTTTAAGACCTTAATCTATGCAGAAGTATTTTTTGAACAATCTTCTAATAATACATTGGATTTAAGCTTTGATTCAACAGTTGTAAGTGAACATATAACTTATTTACAGATCGAATATGTCGTAGGAACATCACGTATGTGGGCAAATGAGACAAGTGAAGTTGTCAAATTCGTTGTTAATGGTGAACAACCGGAATCTTATCTCTTCAAAGAAACTAGTTCTTTTCAAACATGTAGTATTTCAGAAACAGATGAAGGGAAACAGTATATTTGGGAATGGAATAACGAAAGAATTCAAGTAGATGCTGTCTGGATAAGTTTCAAAATTAATCACTTCTCGATAGATTTTGATAATCCTTTTGTATGGATAACACTCGCTGTTGTAATTTTTGTATTGGTGATTTTATCATTGCTCCTTCTTAAAAGAGGAAGAAAACGTAGAAGAAAGAAATTAGAGTGAATGATTACTATTTCCAAAAATGATAATCTCGTTTTATATTTGATATTTTAGTAATCTTACAATAATTTACATAGAATGAATTAGCAGAGAGAGTTAATAAGAAAAGCAATTATAATATTTTAGCAGAGGTTCTGAATAAAATTCCTAACAGCTTTCCCCCAACTAATGACGGTTCTCATATACGTTTTTAAAATGGGTATTTACACCTGATGAAACTTGTTTGACAAGTAAATTAAAATTACTCCTACAGGAAAAAGTGATTACTCTTTCCTTTTTCTATTTGAACGGCCATTTTTCTAATATTTTCAAGTTTTCTTCCAATTTGTTATTTTGCAATATTTCTATAATTTCTCTTTGAGCTAATTTTTCAGGTAAGCGTTCAATGTTGCTAAAATGAGATATAAACACTAAAGCAAATGCTAGTGATAATTTAGCATCTAATGGGTCTATTTTATCAAATGTATCAGCTGAGGTATGCCCATACCCTCTTCCTAGTTTTGGATCAGGATTTTCCCCGTAAATGCATAAGCTGGGGATTCCTTTGCAAAAGAAAGGGTAATTATCGCTTGCTGAGACGATTTCTGACGATATTGACGGTTCATATAATAGATTTTCTTTTAATTTCAGGATGGTTTTACAGAGTTTACCATATCCATTACACGATATATGTTTGGGAATATGCCCAACGATCCCATCAAGGTTAACCATTGCTACAATATTTTGCAAATCTTCTTTGTTTGCGTAAATTGTTGATCCTACCACACCAAACTCTTCTACAGCAAACGCTATGAATCTCAAGGTTCTTCTAGGTTTTACATTATACTTAATAAAAAGCCGTGTTATTTCTAATAGAGTTGCTATACCACCAGCATTATCTGTAGCTCCTTGAGCTAAATCATGACCATCAAGGTGTCCTCCGATCACTATAACCTCTTCTGGATTTTCACCTTCTATCTCCCAAATGATATGCTTTGAAACAGTTTTTTCTGATATGTTGCTTACTTCGATTTTTCCTTTTAATGATCCCTTGAGTTTAATTAATTCATTAATATACGAGTAATTTTCCTTTGAGATACCTATAGCTGGTATTTCACCTAAACGATTAGATCTCACAGATCCTGTAGGAAAGAGTTGTCCAGGATTATGATTCGCGAAAATAAATGCTTTAGCTCCAATGTTTACTGCATTTGCATATTTTATACGTCTGTGTAACCAACCTTCTTCTGTATTCCCAGAATGAACAAGTAAAAATGCCTCTTTTGCTTCACTCTTTATTTTTTCTAACTCTTTCTCTGATCCTCCTGCTCCACAAATTATCAATCCTTCAATACCTTCTACCAACGTTGATGGTGCCAAGACTAGAGAAATAGCTGGTATATCTTTTGCTTTTTGGTCTTCAATCTGAAAAGAACATGTCCCTCTTCTCCACCCTTGATACTCAAATTCCCATTCTATGGGTTTTAAATTGAGATTAACTAGAAACTTCACTAGATGTTCTTGAGCTTGTTTTTCACTTTCTGTACCTGAGAATCTGCTTCCTAAAAAACATAAATCTCTGATTCTTTCTAACATCTGATTTTCAGTAAAAATATCCCCAATGCATTTTTGTATTGCAATTTCTTCAATCATCAAAATTCGTAATATATTTCTCTTTAATCAATTTTTTCCTCTGCTATGCAGAAGTGTCCTATCTGTTCTCGTAATAATGCTTCATCTGCTGCACCAATAATTCTTTGACTATTTGGCAGTATAATCGTTGGTAAAGCTATAACATCATATTCAAATGCTTTTTCTATATCCTTTGAAATGTCTACAATTTCTAAGTCAATATTGCTACATTTGGAAATAATCTTTATTAGAATATCCTTAACATATATGCACCAACCACAATTTGGACCTGTAAAGAAGATGACTTTAATTTTCCTTAGACCTCCTTAATCTAATATTTCAATAAGTGGGTATTTTTGTTTATATTTCACTACTTTAGGTAAGAAAGTTGCTCCTGTACTACTTTTTATGCACTCGATATGTTTACTATAATCTGATTTTGAGAATCTAATTATTACATCAGCAGTATTTCTTAATCTAGCAAGTATTTCTCTACTTATAGCATTAAAATTGATAAACGAGAAAGATATTGCTCCTCTTTCTTTGATATTGAATGATTGTAACGCAAAAAGCCGTAAAAAGTCACTTTCTGATAAAATGTTAACATCGTCTGTAAGATCACCAAAAAGTGTAACTTTCTGATTAGTGCCTTCAAAAGCTTCCATTAGTTCAACAGTTACTGATATCATATCATCAGTGTTTAGAAGTTGACTAATCTCTCTTGCTTCAGTACTCGTCACAGAGCGGTTGAATTTATCGATAAAAACTAAACTTCCCTTGTTCAGATATTGGGTTATATCACATCCTGCTTTTGTTAAACCTTCTAAAATTTTTGTAGAGTACATTTGTACATTCGAATGTATAATTACTCCCTTTTTTTGATGTAAGGAATGATAGAGAGTACTTAAGAAAAGAGGGAAGTAGTCAATTTCTCCGTTATTTTCTATGAGAACTACACTACCAGAAGGGAATCCTCCTCCAAGAAGTTCATCGAGTCTTTTTATTCCCAGTGTTTCTCCTTCTATTTTTACTATTGGTAGCGACTCCGCTTCAAGGATAGTAAATCCAGTTTTGTCTATTATAAGAGTATTTTCAACTTTTGCAGGTTTAGCTGAGCGAAGTTTTGGAACGGAGATATATTTAACGAGTTGCTGGTTTTGCATATCTGTCCTTATTCTTATCACACCATCTACAAGATATTCTTCTAGAGTTGATTTATCCTCACCTTCTCTTATTTCGGATGTTAGAATCAATGTTGTATCCAAATTGGTTATTTCCTTAATAAAGTCCATAAACTTGCTTCTAGCTGTTTTCTCATATTCAAAATCTGCAACAAAAGCTGAAATTGAGTCAAAAATTATAACTTTGGCTCCAATAGATTCAATTATATGTCTTGTTCTAGCAATTATAGCTGAAAGATCAAATTTGTCCGTTTGAACTAAATTAACTCCAGTTGGCTTTAATGTCATTTTCTCTATTCGCAGCATATTGTTTTCAAGATAGGGGGTGATATCGATATCGAATGATTTTATGTATTCGATAAGTCTATCAGACTCT
>JABUBM010000395.1_pt1 | contig 10691 bp, 9 predicted proteins | sample 7240321 | NCBI WGS metagenome assembly JABUBM01 (sample SAMN07256344, study PRJNA390944) | subsurface metagenome | isolation source: Methane hydrate marine sediment | place: Pacific Ocean: Eastern North Pacific, ODP site 1244 | collected 2002
TAAAGACAATTGTTTTTACTCTCTCAACATTCACACCCATCATTTTTGCACTTACTGCATCATCACCAGAATAAAGTACATGAGCACCAAACCGATGACGATTCAAAATTAATCCGTAAAGTACGGCGATAGCAACAGCCCATACTGCCTGGGCCGGAACTTCGCCTCCTATCCTTCCAACCAGAGCTTTATATAAAATTGTCCCCTGAGTTTTTACCAGTGACAACCCTAATCCCCCGCTTGCTATCATAACAAGTCCCCGCCACAGAAACATCATTCCTATGGTTACTACCAATGAGGGAATCCCAACTCTTACTATCAGGACACTGTTTATAAATCCGGCAATCAAACCTACAGCCAGGCTAACAACAAAGGCTGTATAGATATTGCTTGTTTGATTAAATACAGCCGCAAATGCCCAGGCACAAAATCCCATTACTGAAGGAAAAGAAAGATCCATCTCTCCTAAAATAACAACCGGTGTCAACGACAAGGCTAAAATAGCCGCAAAGGGGATGGTTGACATAAAAGCATAATAAATCCTATAGCTAAGAAAAGTTCTAGGGTTCCCAATAGCAAATAATACAAATACAATTATCAGTACTCCCAGTATACTCAATTGTAATCTAGATTCAATTATTTTTAATTTAATTTTTTCTAGCATTTTTACTATCCCTCTTTTAGTTCTAGTTTTTAAGCTTCTTCCTTCCTCAAGCCCTCTACTCAGACAGTTTAATCAAAGTTCAGAATATATATAAATTTGCCTTGGTGTAATTTCTTACAACCAAGGCAAATTCCAATATTTCCTACAGCCAGGCTTACTCTTTGCCATCATTTCAGGCTAACACTCCGTGTTTAGCTACATACTCTAGCTTTTCAACAAGCCCATCCAGTGATATGTCTTTCTTTAAAAATTCTCCCACAGTATTCCCACGATCTAAAACAACAAATCTCTCTGCCACTGAATAGACATGATAAATGCTATGGGTTATAAAAATACAAGATTTACCCTGCTCTTTTGCCCACTTTACAAAATTCAATACTTTATTAGTTTCAGAAATCGATAGATTATTGGTAGGTTCATCTAAGATGATCAACTCTGCGTCAAAATAAAGAGCTCTGGCTATTGCTATTCCTTGCTTTTCTCCACCAGATAAGCCCATAACACCTAGATTGGGAGTAAGGCCAGACTGGGTAAATCCGATCATCTTTTTTAACAGGTTAATTGCTTCTTTTTTTGATTCTTCCACTTTGATAAACCCTGTTCGCCCGTAAGTCATTTCTCTTCCCATAAAAAGATTTCGCCAGATGTTCTGCTTTTCAGCCAGAGCCCTATCCTGAAAAACAGTTTCAATTCCCATATTGCGCGAATTTTCAACAGTATGTTTCTCTATTTCCTTGCCCTTCCAATAAATCTTCCCCTCTCCCTGTTTTTCTACTCCAGTCAACACTTTAATCAAGGTTGATTTACCAGCTCCATTATCTCCTATCAGTCCCACAATTTCATTGTTTCCAACTACAAAATCCACTCCATTTAACGCAGTAACTCCCCCATAAGATTTATGGATATTTACCATTTTTACCAAAGGCTGAGTTACTCCTGGAGCTGGAGAAATTACTGCGTTATCTCTCATTGGTTATCTAATTCCTTCCTCTGCCAAGCTTGCTAAAGCCTCTACATTGCTTTCATCTACAAAGCCGCTGCCGGTATCAATGTGAAGACCTGCAAATTGGTAGGTCTTGGTCAGGCAAATCTGTAGAATGGGTAAATAACCCTGCAGGTACGGCTGCTGATCAAGTATAAGCCCCAGGTATCCAGATCTGATAGCATCAACTGAAGCTGATGATAAATCAAAACCTGCAAACTTTACATCACCTGGTTCTAGTTTCGACGCTTTAGCATATGTACCTACTGTTGAAGTAAGCCCACCGTGGTCAGTTATTATTAATTTAACATCTGGATTTGCAGATACATATCCAGTTGCCACCGGAACACCCAGAGTTGCATCCGCATTTATTTCATCAGTAATTTCCAGATAATCAACCACCAGTCCTGCCTCTTCCAGAGAATCTATACAACCTTTTGATCTCAAACCACGGGTTTCTTGCGATAGCAGACCCCAAACCAAAGCTCCATCTCCTGCTTTTAGGTCCCATTTCTGTACACACATTTTACCTAATGCCAGACCTGAAGTGTACAAGCCCTGGCCAACATAGCCAAAACCTTTGGCAACATACTTTGCTTCAATGCTTGGAAGGTCTGTATTCTGGCTGGTTACTATAATTCCTTTTGATTCGGCCTCATCTACCAGTGGTGCAAAAGCGTCTTCTCCGGGATGCCCCATAATAGCAATACCATCAGGTGCTGCCGCAATAGCTTCCTTAAACTGTGAAATCATTTTCTCAGGATTCCAGTCAGACCAAACATAAGTTACATCAGGTCCTAAATCCTCTTCTGCAGCTTTTGCTCCTCTATATACAACACTTGCAAATGGACATCCTTCAGGTCCTCCAGGGAAAAACCATATGGTTATGCCCTCAAAATGTTTACCTGCTGGGGCTTCTTCTGCTACTACTGCTTCTTCTTCTGCAGCTGCTTTGCATCCAGCAAATGAAAAAGCTGCAACCATTGATATACTTAATACCAGCACTACTGCCCATAATAATGATTTTTTCATTTTTCCTGCACTCCTTTCTCGTTTTACCATTTTAGTTACTTTTAATAAAATTAATTGGGAGATTTGCTGCAAAATATTTTCATATCTTATATCTTTGCAAATCTCATCTTACAACTTATTAAAATCACCTCCTTTATCCCCTTGTATCTTTATCTATTTTCCTAATCTTTTCTTTCTTTTTAGGAAATATTCATATCTCTGAATACAATCTGTATTTTTTCCAGTCAGGTCTTTAGCAGATAAATTTTTTACAAATGTTTTAATGGTTTGATAGTTAGTTATTTTACTTAACATTAGATCGTATGTCAACTATTTTCTTTTTTAAAACAAATTACCAATAATCTTGACTTGTATAATGTTTATATTGCTATAACAAATATAATTTTACCAGCTTTTATACAAGCACTTGCGCAAAACTCATTATATCATAATTATCCTTAAAAACAAATAATATTCTGACTATCATACTGGCAGATTGTAGACCATGAATATGAGGAAAGCTTAAGCTAAAACAACTGATATTTTTATAATTGACCAGTCTTATTATCCTTTTTCTGTCCATAATAAGCTCCTCTTCCATGTTTTCTTAAATAGTGCTTATCAAGCAGGCTCTTTTTTATATTATCAAGGGCTGGGTCAATTACCATTGAATAAAGTGCAGTTTTTGCAATCTCTTCTAAGGCAACGCTGACCTCTACAGCCTCTTCTGCATCCTCTCCCCAGCTAAACGGCCCGTGGCATGCAACCAGTACTGCTTTCATATGACGGTAGTCTTTAGACTTAAAGGTATCTACAATCAGCTCTCCAATCCTCAGCTCATAATCTTTTGATATGCAACTGTTACTTATAACCCTGGTGCATGGTACCTCTCCATAGAAATAATCAGCATGCGTGGTACCCAGGCATGGTATAGCTTTTCTGGCCTGGGACCAAGCAGTGGCATAGTTTGAGTGAGTATGGGCTACTCCTCCAATATCAGAAAAGGCTCTGTAAAGCTCCAGGTGGGTTTTAGTATCCGAGGAAGGGTTTAGCTTTCCTTCCACTTTTTTTCCCTCAAGATCTACTAATACTATATCTTTAGGAGTTAGTTTTTTATACGAAACTCCACTGGGTTTAATAGCAACCAGGGATTTGCTCCTATCAATCCCAGACACATTCCCAAAGGTAGAGATAACCAAACCGCTTTGGTAAAGCCTTATATTTGCCTTATATACTTCTTCTTTTAGCTTTGAAATACTCACTTTCTTAATTCATCCTCCAGTATATTTCCTAACTTTCTGTATCTGGCATACAGAGCATTATAAATAGAGGCATTTTCCTTATTCGGATAATAAGTAGCCTCAAATCCCGATCCCATATATTTCTGGGCTTCCTCTACTGATTTATATATACCGGCTACCACTGCTCCAAACATAGCAGCCCCCAGTGCTACTGCCTGCTCCGATCTTGCCACCTTTACTGGCATATTCAGCACATCAGATAGTATCTGCATAACTAATGGTGATTTTTTAGGTATTCCTCCAATAGCCACTACTTGATTTATGATAATATTTTCCTGTGAAAACCTTTCTACTATAGCTTTTGCTCCAAAAGAAGTTGCCTCAACCAGTGCTCTGAACAACTTAGGAGCATCAGTTCCCAGAGTCACACCTAAAATTGCTCCCTTAAGCTTCTGGTCTGCATAGGGGGTTCTTCTTCCGTTTAGCCAGTCCAGTGCAATTAAACTACTTTCTCCGGGATTTATCCTGTAGGCTTCCTCAGTAAGTCCAGGAATAATCAAATCAACTGCTTTATCTATTTCCTTTCTATTTAGAGCACTGGAAAGTAAATTTTCCAGTGGCCAGGAAAGTAGCTCACGAAACCAGGCATAAACATCTCCATAAGCAGATTGTCCGGCTTCCAATCCTATCATACCCGGTATTACAGAACCATCAACCTGCCCGCATATACCAGCCACCAGTTTTTCTCCAATTTCATCTTTAGGGCTTACTGCCACATCACAGCAGGAAGTACCGATTATTTTTACAAAAGTTCCTGGGCTGATTTCCGCCCCTACTGCTCCCATATGGGCATCGTAGGCTCCCACAGATACGGGGATACCTTCTTTTAAGCCGAGTCTCGCTGCCCACTCAGCAGATATTCCCCCAGCAGCGTTATCTGAAGCATAAGTTTCAGTATACAATCTATCTCTTAGGCCAGATAGCAGAGACGATACCCTGGTCAAGAACTCTTCCGGAGGCAAGCCGCCCCAGGAAGCATGCCACATTGCCTTATGTCCTGCTGCACATCTGCTTCGCTTTAAATTCAATGGATCTGTATTACCGGTAAGCATCGCTGGTATCCAGTCTGCATGCTCCACCCAGGAGAAAGCAGCCTCTCTTACCTTACTATCTTCTATTAGTATGTGAAGGATTTTTGACCAGAACCATTCAGAAGAATACACTTCTCCTTCATATTTGGTATAATCTTCCCCTCCCCAGGATTTAGCTACCTTATTTATTAATTCTGCTTCTTCTACTGGAGTATGATCCTTCCACATTACAAACATAGCATTAGGATTGTCATAAAACTCTTCTTTTAAAGCTAACACTGTACCATTTTTATCTACTGGTCCAGCAGTAGAGCCGGTTGTATCCACTCCTATTCCTATTATATTATCTTTTGTGCCTGTAGGAGCCTTTTTTAATACACCTATTATTGATTCTTCAAGTGATTCGATATGATCCAGGGGATGCTGCCGGAACTGGTTTTTAGCAGGACTGCAGTACCTGCCCTCTGCCCATCTTTTAAAATAAGATACATGGGATGATATTTCCTCGCCGTTTGAGGTATTTACAATAATTGTACGCACAGAATCAGTCCCGAAATCCATACCTATTGCATATTTGGGATCGTTCATAATATATTATTCATTCAGATATTTATTATCACTTAAGTTATACTCTAGCTTAACCTCTTTTTTATAATATACTGACCTGCAACATTTAAATTATCCAGATCGAAAATATTATTAAAAACAATAGAGGTAGCACCTATCAACCCGACATTCTCTCCCAATTTTGAAAATTGGATATTATAATTATCTTTAACCTTTGGAAAAGTATTTTTAGAAACTGATTCTTTAACTTTATTTAAATAATTCTTACCAAATTTAATAATTTCTCCGTGAATTATAATAAGTTCCGGGCTAAACATTTTAATCGTATTGGAGATTCCTATACCCATATATTCAGCATTTTTCTCTACATTTCTGGTAACTATCTCATCACCCTGTTCATAAAGCCTGTATAAATCCTCAGTTTTAAGCCTGCTGCTGCCATAATCAGAAAATCTTTCACTTTTTTTAATATCAGCCATAATATCATCTATAAGAGAATTGACTGAACATAAAGTTTCAAGACACCCTATATTTCCACAGTGGCATATTCTGTTTCCAGCAAGATTGGTTATTATATGGCCAACCTCTCCGGCCATTCCTTTATCTCCGACCATAAGCTTATTATCTATAAACACACCAGTACCTATACCAATCCCGGTCTCAACACAAACAAAATTCTTAACACCCTTAGCAAGCCCATATTTTTTCTCTGCAATTGCCTGAACCCGGCATTCATTTTCAATAAAAATAGGAAGCCCGATTTTTTCTTCTACAATCTCCTTAAGCTTTATATTGTTCCATCCGTCCAAATTGGGTGAGAAAATAACCAAACCAATTTTGCTGTCAACCAGGCCAGTAGCCCCTACGCCGATGCCTATTATTTCTTCTTTATTAACTTCAGATATCCTTACAATCTTCTCCAGATTCTTTATCAGTTTATCTATAACTGCATCCGGTCCAAGCCACTCTTCAGTAGGAATCTTTATTATTTCCATTATGTTTGACCCCAGATCAGTCAGGGCGATTCTAATAGTTTTTACTCCTATCATCACTCCTAATATATAGCCCGCTTTGCTGTTAAACTGAAGAAGCACTGCTTTTTTACCACCAGAAGGAGTGGAATCACCTTTACCAACCTCTTCTATGAGACCATCTTTAATAAGATCACCGATATAAGCAGAAGTAGTAGGACGGCTGATTTTGAGCTGTTTGGATATGTCAATCCGGGAGACAGGACTCATCTCTATAACTATCTTAAGTATATTTTTCTTATTTATTTCTTTTAATGAGATATTTTTGCTTTCTTTTCTGTAAACCACGATAAATAATTATAGCATTAAAATATAATTTACCATTATAATTTAAAAAGTCAGACTTCTACAACATCTATACCAGTAAATTTACAGAAAGTATTCATTTCTTTTCTAAGATCTCCGAAAATCATACTGGCATGATGTACAAAGCCTTCTTCAATTATAGTCCTGTAAAGTGCTTTTAAATCATTTACTTTAATCCATTTCCAGGAACCTCTAAGTGTCCTATTATCAGGTACTGCCTCTCCGGTTGTGGAAAGCATCTTAAATTTGCCATCTATCTCTACAAGCCTGTTTATGGTTACAAGTCCTTCCTTCAATTGAAATTCTGCTGTTCCATAGCTTTTATCATAGCCAATCTGCCAACCCAGCACAGAATGGGTATTAATCTGAGGCATGCATGATTTGCATTTCAGACTTATGGGAGCATTCCCACAGTGCCATGCTAAAAGCATGTTTTCATTCTCCTGGTTCTGTATAGTCCAGTCAATAAAATGGGGCACATCCTGCCTAAAGGTTAAAAGGTGCTGTACTGCCATAGTAATTGCACCATAAATATCAACTTCGCATGCACACATTATCCCACTGTCAGTCAGCCTTCCCATACTAAGACATGGAGATACCCCTATCTCTTCCTGCATTGCTGTCCAGCACTGTATTGCAAAACCGGAAAGATTTTCTTCTACTGCATATTTTTTAAGCACATATTCAAGTTTTGCAATTTTAGAGATTATCTTTTCATTTACAAGCTTGCAGTCATAAGATTTTTTTATCTCATTTGTTATTTCTTTTATGTCTTCCTCTTTTACATTCTCTATATCTGCCTTTAGCTTAAGCAATGTAAAGGGCACAACTTTAACCCTAAACTTTTCTATTAGATCCACCTCATTTATAGCACAGGTCTCAAAAGGGGCAGGCCTTGGGCCAAGTGCTCCTACCTTCATACCTATAAAATCAGTATTGGCAAGCACTGCTTTAGAAAACCTCCTTACATCAGATATGAATTCCTCTTCTTCGGGAAAATAAACCCCCGAAAAATCAAATTTTATTTTCCTTCTCACCAGTCCTGATGCAGTAGATATGGTGCCACAGAATGAATCTGACTTTCTATTTCCATCCTCAGTAAATGACCCTTCCTTGGTAGCAAAAACCTGAATTGGAAGACCGCCAAAAGCCTCTGCAATCAAAAGATTTGGTATCTCCTCACCAAAAGTCATCATACCTATAAGCAGGCCTTGGATATCTCTTTCTTTAAATAATTTTATAACCTTTTCTGAATCTTCTTTAAAAGTAATCAGTCCACCATCTGTTAACTTTTTATCAGGATATATTAACTCAATTTCTTTTATATTTTTCTCTATTGAGCTAATTGTTCTATCTCTCATATCAATTGCCCATTCTTTATTAAATGGTGACCTGTGGGATGGAACAAAGCCTATTCTTACCATATCAAACCTTTCTTACATAGTTTTATCTTTTTTTAATTTTACACTTCTAATTAATTATACAGAATAATTCCAGTACCCCCCAACTCATTCCAGAAAGCAAAGAAATCGTTTAGTAGTCTACTTATTTAATAATTATTATCAACCTACTGCCTTTTATTAAATAAATTAATAAACATACTGTGATAAATATATATGTTAGTCATTTTAACTAACTAATTATTGTTTGTCAACGCCAGTTTTATTTACTCAGCAATTAATCATCCTCTGCCTATTTTAGATAAAATACCACCTAAATCCGCATAAATTTAAAATAATTTCCATAGGCTATTTTCCAAATCAAGGTTTTAAGAGTAAAAATTATGCCGATTTTTTGGTTTTAGAGTGCCTAAAATATCTGTATTTGTGATAATATTAATTTTAAGTGTTTGGTACTATTTTTGGAAATTTTTTTAAAATCTGGAATTGAATTTTGCGTGATTTATATTTTTAAGAACCTAAAATTAGAAATTTATCTACAATAAAACATAAAATCTATCGAAACTCTACATAATTATTCTACCTATTATTTTCTCTACTTTTCGCTGTGCTCTCTCTTACAACAAGTTTTGTCTTAAAAATACATATCTGTTTGGACAACTTTTTATCTTTAATTCTATTGAGCAGCAGTTCCATTGCAGTACTGCCTATTCTGTATCTTTCTAACTCTATAGTAGTCAGTGCAGGTGAAACTATTTCAGTCAACGCTATATTATCCAGGCCAATAATAGACATATCATCAGGAATTTTTATACCGCCGGCTTCAAAAGCCTTCATTGCCCCAATAGCAGTCAGATCATTTGAGCAAACAATTGCTGTTGGGAGCATCTTTTCTTTTAATATTTTTTGTGCAGCCTTGATGCCACCTTCTAGCTTGTGATCTCCCTCTAATATCTTATAATCTAAATTATTATCCCTGTATTTTTCTATGGCGTCGATAAAATTCCTTATCCTTATTTTTGCTGTTTTCAGTGTTTTTGGACCACTTATAAAATAAATCTTTCTATGTTTTAGAGAGACTAAATGAGCTATAGCTTCTGCTATACCAACTTTGTAATCGAAATACAGGCTATCCACACCTACGTTTCTTTTACCCCAGTCAACCAGTACAAAATTTACATCTGTATCCATAAGCTGGTTTATTATAGAACTGTCTACCTGACTTGAAGCTACAATTATGCCGTCTATCTTTCTTTTGACCAAGGCTCCTATAGATTTCAAGCCTTTTTCAACATCATAATCTGTATTGCACAAAAATACATTATAATCATTTTTTACTGCCAGTTCTTCTACTCCCTGTACCAGTTCAGGGTAAAATGGATTTCTAATATCAGAGATAACCAGCCCAATAGTATTTGTTTTCCCGGTTGCAAGACTTCTGGCAAGAAGGTTAGGCTGATACTTAAGTTTTTTCATTACCTCAAGTACTCTTCTTTTTGTTTCAGGCATGACAAATCTGGTTTCATTAATTACATGTGAAACTGTGGTTGGAGATACTTTCGCCAGTTTTGCTATGTCATTATAATTAACCATTATGTGCTCCTGACCAAAAAAACTATAAATATTAATTAAGCGCTTGCGCAAAATAATTTTACCATAACCATTCTTAAAAATAAATATATATTCTAATTACCAAACCATTAGATCTAAATTATGGATATGAGGAAAGCTTAATCTAAAACAATTGATATTTTTATAATAGTATAAATTACTTTATAATATACGGTAAATTATAACTTTTTTAATTTCATTTAAGTATAAACACAGGTTATATGATTAAAATATTACTTTATTCAAGGAACACAAAAAACACAGACAAGATAAAAGAAATTTTAGAAAATAAAGATTTTATTGTATTTAGCACGTTTTATGTAAATTTTTATTAAAATTAAGATATAATAATTTCAGAAGTTTTAAAGTACTTTAAATAATTAGGACATTTATTAAAAAATTAAAGGGAGTGATAATATGGAAAAAAATGAAGAGATGAAAGAATTCGTATTAAAAAAAGCTCATGACAATGATATAAAATTTATAAGGTTCTGGTTTACAGATGTTCAGGGCTTTTTAAAAAGTTTTGCCATCACAGTAGAAGAACTCGAAAATGCACTATCAGAAGGTATGGGATTTGACGGGTCTTCCATTGAAGGCTTCTCCAGGATCGAGGAAAGTGATGTTATTGCCATGCCTGATCCCGGTACTTTCCAGATACTACCGTGGAGTCCCAAGGAAAATGGTGTTGCTAGAATGTTCTGTGACATAATGGAACCGGACGGTTCAAACTTTAAAGGCGATCCAAGATGGGTTCTTAAAAGGACACTAAAAAAGGCAAAAGATA
>JABUBM010000396.1_pt1 | contig 10673 bp, 8 predicted proteins | sample 7240321 | NCBI WGS metagenome assembly JABUBM01 (sample SAMN07256344, study PRJNA390944) | subsurface metagenome | isolation source: Methane hydrate marine sediment | place: Pacific Ocean: Eastern North Pacific, ODP site 1244 | collected 2002
GCAACATCATTTCGAAGATTGACGCCGGCTAATCGGTCGGAGATAGCTGCCCGCAAGCTGGCAGTGACGGGGCAGGAAGTGAGTACAAGAAGGTCAATGTCTGAATCAGGTTCACCTGTACCACGAGCTTTGGAGCCAAACAGTATCACCCGTGTAACAGGCAAATCCGACTTTAGAGATTGGGAGGCTTCAAGTATCGAATTTCGCTCCCTCTCCACAAGTTTTGCACTTTCGAGCATTTTCATCAGTCACACTTCACAAATTACTTAACTGTATTCTACCCACCCGAATACGGCAGTTCAACACAAAAAACATATTTGCAAAACCCCCCGTATACCAAACCTATACACCGTTTTTATGCCCAGCTCTTTTTCTTGAGTTTTGCCTTATTTGAGCGTAAAATAAACCACAGATTGACACAGATTAAATAAAAGCAAAAACATAAAGCGTACAGTATAGTCTGTGAAATCCGTGGTTAAAGATGGCAAAATTCAAACTCAATAAAGACTTTAACCCTGCCGGCGACCAGCCCGAAGCCATAGACCGGCTCGTAGAAGGGCTGCACGCGGGTAAAAATTCCCAGATGCTGATGGGCGTTACCGGCAGCGGAAAAACATTCACAATGGCAAACGTCATCGCTCAATCCAGCCGACCGACCCTTGTTATATCCCACAACAAGACATTAGCCGCTCAGCTCTATGAGGAATTCTATGAGCTGTTTCCGGAAAACGCCGTCGAATATTTTGTCAGCTATTACGATTATTACCAGCCCGAAGCCTACATTCCCCAGCGTGATATATACATAGAAAAGGACGCCTCGAAAAACAACGACCTTGACCGCCTGCGCCTTTCAACCACTACCAGTCTTTCAGCAAGAAACGATTGTATTATTGTTGCTTCCGTCTCCTGCATTTTCGGGCTCGGCTCGCCGGAAGACTATAAGGCCAGCGTAGTAGCCGTTCGCACCGGCGATTTAGTCGATAGAAACAACCTGCTCGGCAGATTGGCTGACATCCAGTACATCAGAAACGACTTCGACTTCCAGAGGGGGACATTCAGAGTCCGCGGCGACGTGGTTGAGCTGTATCCTTCTTACGAATCTTTTGCAATTCGCTTTGAATTTTTCGGCGATGAAATAGAAAAGATAAGCTATATAAATCCCATATCCGCAGAAACCTTAGCCGTTGAAGAACAGGTTTTTATATATCCGGCCGAGCACTACATTATGCCCGGCGACAGAATCGGCTCCGCCGTCGAAAACATAAAGGCAGAGCTGAAGCAGCGATTGCAGCAACTCCGGCAGGAAGGCAAATTACTGGAGGCCCAGCGACTGCAGGCCCGAACGATGTATGATATTGAAATGATGCAGGAGATCGGCTATTGCAGCGGGATTGAGAATTACGCCAGGCACCTATCAGGCCTGCCGCCCGGAGCCAGACCTTATACACTGATTGACTATTTCCCGAAAGACTTTCTTTTATTTATCGATGAATCCCACGTTGCCATTCCACAACTGCGGGCGATGTGGGCCGGCGACAGAAGCAGAAAAGAGGTCCTGGTCGAACATGGTTTCAGGTTGCCAAGCGCACTGGATAACAGGCCTCTGCGTTTCGAAGAGTTTCAGGAAAACTGGGCCAACGTCATTTTCGTCTCTGCTACGCCCGGGCCGTTCGAGCTTGAAAAATGTCATAATGAGGTTGTCGAGCAAATCATAAGACCCACCGGACTGATAGACCCTGAAATCTTCGTACATCCGGCCGGAAATCAGATTCCGCATCTAATTGGCGAAATCAAAAAACGAGTCAAAGCCAAAGAGCGAATGCTTGTTACAACCTTGACAAAACGGCTGGCGGAAGAGCTGGCAGGGTACATTACAAAGAAGGGTTTTAGATGCCGTTACCTGCACAGCGAAATCAACACCCTCGAAAGAATTGAGATACTCCGCGATTTACGCAGCGGCCAATTCGATGTTCTGGTGGGAATAAACCTGTTGCGAGAAGGTCTGGATTTGCCGGAAGTCTCAGCCGTCGCCATCCTTGATGCGGACAAGGAAGGATTTCTGAGAAGTCAGACCTCGCTGATACAAACAATCGGCAGAACGGCAAGAAATATCAACGCCACTGTCTTTTTATATGCCGATAAAGTTACCGAATCGATGCAAAAAGCTATTGACGAAACAAACAGACGCCGTAAAATTCAGTTAAAATACAATAAAGAACACAATATCACGCCCGAAACGATAAAAAAGGAAATCCGCAAAAGTTTAACCGAGCAGATAAAAGCAAGGCAGACTGCCCGCCAGGCCGTTCGGTTTGACAGCGGCGAATATGAGAAGGTCGAGCTGGCTTCGCAGATTGAGAAGGAAATGCTTGAAGCAGCCCAGAGTCTTGATTTTGAGCGGGCGGCTTTCCTGCGGGACCAACTGCGCGAGTTAAAAGACTTGCCGGAATTTGTACTCATCGAGTCGAGTAAAAAGAAAAGTAACCATTTAGCCGCACAAAAACATAAAAGACATAAAAAAGGCGTTTGATTGAGTTATCGCAATCTGCCATAAATGAAGCGTGAGTTTTAGCATATTAAGCGTGATATGCCGCAAATGAAGCTTTAGCTGTCGCAAAGTAAATTAACAAAAGTCTCATAACGATTGAAGAAAATGATATATAAGTTGTTTATTTTAAGGAGGTTATAAAAATGGCAAATAAAGCGATATATGAGATATATGAAGAGGCGGTTGCTGTACTTTTTCAGAAAATAGGTGCAGGACTTGCGGATAGAGATGTCACTGTTGCTGTTGAATTGTTTGATCTGTTATTGGAGCGAGAGAAGAGTATACACCCCAACACCCTGAAGGAATTGTGCAAAAAAGCGGGCTTCGACGATTTTACGAGTGATAAACTTGCCCAGATATGGGATATTGTGGATGTGTACAGGAAGTATAAAGGGGGAGACGAGATCCGCCATTGGACTGAGGAAATGATTGATAATTTATTAAAATAGCAAAGCTGTTCTACGGGTTGTTTGGCGGCACGGTGGAAAAATGTCAGATCCCACAATACAAGAAATTCAAGAAATTGCATGAAGGAGAAGTCATGTCGAATAAAGAAGAAGCAAAACTGCTATCAATGTTTGCCAAAACTCGTGCCTTGATAAAAACCAAAAATCGAGAAAATGCAATGTGTGTCGTGGATCGAGAAAATGCGATGTGTATCACTGTTTTAGACGGCGCTGAATGCTATTGTAATGCTATATTGATATTATTAAACAAAAACTACATGTTTCCGGCAAAGGCTTTAATGAGATGCTTGTGCGAACTTACCGTCAAATTAATGTGGTGCCTGCAATGTCCTGTTGATACGGATGAAGAACAGGATAGAAAAACAGTTGACAAGAAGATACGTCGCTGGGAGAAAAGCACTCTTGCACAAAATATTAAGGTGTTGAAAGAATATAAGCAGGTTAATCCTCAGGATAACAGCATTGATGACCAGATAAAAGAGCTTGAAAAGAAAAAAGACACTATGGTCGTTAAAAAAGAAATGCCGAATGACTACGCACAATTACTGAAAGAGTTGCCGGATGATTTTAGGTATGGACTATCGCTTAAACTATACAAGGACCTTAATAAAGCGGTACACTTGGATGCAAATAGTCTGGGGAAAATTTATTTACACAACAATAAAACTAACGTCAACAACAGTGACATCAGCAGGTTAAAAGACTATTGTTTCTTGTTGGCTGAAAACATTACTGGTGTTATAGAAATCAATTATAATTAACAGATTCTTAACTGGGCAGGATAATCTGTTACGAGTATTTATGCGGAAAACCATATAAACAGAAGTTCTGTTTCAATGAGAGAAAGCAAGAATGAAAACGCCTGGCAAGTTTTTAATACCCATCGGATGGATACTAATTGTCCTTTCAGTGTTGGCTACTATCGGCATGATACAAGGATCACGTCAAAGAGACCCTTCTATCGAAGCATTCCTAAATCATCCAGATAGCCTTTCACTCGGTGGTACTATTGGTGTCATTATAGGCACAAATCTGTTAACCATACCTGCCATACTATTTGGTATTTATGCTGTATTAAGAAAGAATCCAAAAGGTAAACGCCTTGTCATTACGTCAATCATTTTGTTTTTCATTGTCGCGGGTGTCCAATTCGTGCCTTCATCTAATTCATCTGCCGAAAGCCAATCACAACCAACAGGCCAGTATGATGCTAAAATTATGGCTGAAGAACTTTCACAGACCTTAGAAGGAATCTCTAAAGAAAATATAACAAAAGAGTTGATAGATAAGCTTAATGATGTTCCTATCAAATACACCTCATTGAGCGATGGTTTTGCTGTATATTTTCCTTCAACCCCCCAAAAAAATACGATTAAGAATGTTATGGGGAGTACGGTAAAGAATTATCAATCAGTTAGCCAAGATGAACTTGTTCAATATAACGTTTTCTTTCACTATTTTGACAAAAAAATCTTAAGTGACAAATCCCAAGAGGCTTTCTTGGGTAGTCATTTAGCGGGTAGATTGTTGATTTCAAAAAACAGTAGGGTTATCACAAACAACAAACTCATCTTTCGTGGTTTCAACGCAAGAAATTATGAATATATTGATGTCGTTGAGGGCATTGAAATATTACATGAGGGAATTATTTTTATCCTTGATGGCGATTCTGTTTCTCTTACTTGTGTCTACCCCAAAGCAGTAGAACCGCAACCATCATTCGATGAGTTTGTGAAATCGTTTGAACTTTTGCCTTTAGAGGCAAGATTGTCAGGTGAATACTGGAAAGACTTTTCTACTGGCCTCATGTTCAGACCTCCTATCGACATGCACGAAAGAGAAAAGAAGAGCCGGAAAAGTATAATTGTTACTTTTGTAAATAAAGCCGGTCATTCCCTAAGTATAATTAATGTTACTGCTGACTATCCTTCATTCAAACTTTCCGATATTAAGAAAGAATTTCCTCAAGCAACGAAAGACAGCGAGGGCTTCTTAGTCAATACTATACATAATTCAACATCAAATATGGATTTTATTCAACTGGTGAAATTACTTGAGCACAAAAACAATATCTTTATGTTTCAAGGGTATGCTCCAAAACAGTCTTTTTTTAGGTCGGAACGTATATTCAAAAAATCAATGAACACAGTGACTTTTGAAGATTGACTTCTGCGTTTTCCCTTCGGATTCTCTCCAGCCCGTTAGAAATCCCCGCCGAGCACAAGGCAGACACCTCTGGCGTCCCATTTCTAACGGGCTCCAGAATTTCCATTACCGATACAAGTTGTTCTCTCTTTTTTTTACTTAAACAGTCCTTCTCGTATCAAAATCCCTGTTCCCCTGATGTCCGGCAACCTGATACTCTGATATCCTGATATCCACTTCCTGTTTACCTGTTTACCTGATTACCTGATAAACTTTTTTCTCTCTGCGCCCTCTGAGTGCTCTGTGGCCAATTTTCTTCTTGACTTTTGTGTGAAATTTGGTATAATACAAACCACCATAGAGATGGCAGGTATATAGCGGAGAACCGCAAGTTTTCGTATCAGCAGATACACGTCAAAAACCAGCATTTGGCAAGAAAGGCAAAGTTATGAAAATTTCAATCTGTAATCTGTGGTCAATAAATAATGCCGGCCGTCCCGGCCTCAACCGGCTATATGCTAAATACTATCGACTAACGACTAATTGGCCCTCTACATCTGTAGAGAACGCTCTACAAATCGACCCTTTTTATGCAAAACGAACCCAATTTCCAAAAAAGTCAAATGAACGTAACTTCTTTTATAACAGAGGATTATGAAAAAAGGACACTTGGTGAACGCGGGAAAAACGAACCCAATACGAACCCAATCAAAGCCAATTCAAACCCAATTAAAGCCAATATAATGCCAAAACAAACCCAATACAAAGCCAATCAAAGCCAATTTCAAAGGCAAAAAAATACTGCTCTCCACTTTTTTGCTGTGGGATATCTAAGGAAAAAATTATATCCTGTAACCTTATTAATAGGAAATCTCAGATTGATTAGCCAATTAATAGCCAAGGAAAAAGTAAAATGAAAAAACTTAACATTGCAAAAGTACGTCCCCTGATCCAAATGGCAATCGAAGAAGACCTCGGGCGGGGTGATATGACCAGTGAGCTCCTCTTCAAAGACGATACTATGGCCAAATCGAATATCATATCACGCGAGGAAATAGTGGTATGCGGGATGGATGTCGCCAGAGAAATCCTCAAATGCTTCGACGAAAGACTCAAGTTAAAGGTCCTCGTAAAAGACGGCCAGTCGGCTTACGTCGGATGCAAAATCGCTACAATCGAAGGCCCATTGCGCTCCACGCTGAGTGCCGAACGCGTTATGCTCAATTTTCTGCAGCGGCTCAGCGGAATAGCTACGGCAACACGCAAATTTGTCCGTGCCATTCAGGGGACAAAAGCAAAAATTTATGATACGAGAAAGACAATGCCCGGCTGGCGAATCCTCGAAAAATACGCCGTTCGATGTGGCGGCGGATATAATCACCGACTGGGATTATACGACGCTGTCCTGATTAAAGATAACCATCTGGTGCAGCTCGGCAGAAACTTCTACCCAAAACTAAAAAAAATAATCCAAAAAGCTATGAAGATAAGAGGCGCCAAATTTATCGCCGTAGAGGTTGACCACGTCGATCACCAGCTCAACCACGTGTTAAAAATTCCGGGCATCGATATTGTGCTGCTCGACAATATGGGCCAATGGCAGCTAAAACACGCTGTGGACATGCGAAACGAAATGCGCGGAAAAAGTAAAAAACCGTTGCTCGAGGCCTCAGGCAACATAACGTTGAGCAACGTTTCAGCTATTGCCCAATGCGGCATCGACAGAATCGCCGTAGGCGCAATCACTCATTCGGCAAGAGCCGTTGACATTGGACTCGACAGGTAACCAAAACTATGCCAAAAAATGACCAGCTCGACCCTGATAAAATAAAAGCGAATCTAAGAACCAAACGCATCGGGAGAAAAATCCTCGTCTATAGCTGTACATCAAGCACGAACGACATCGCTGCCGAATACGCAAAAAATAAAAAAAATGACGGCCTGGCAATTTTCGCCGAAGAGCAAACCGCCGGCCGTGGCAGAGCCGGCACAAAATGGCACAGCGAACGAGCAGACAGCATTCTCTGTTCAATCGTTTTAACTGATTGCAAGCTAAACCCCGAGTTGCTCTCGCTCACCTGCGCCGTAGCAGTCGCCGATGGGCTGGGCAAAATCGGCGGCACAGAAGCAAAAATCAAATGGCCAAACGATATAATACTAAACGGCAAAAAAGTGGCCGGAATCCTCCTCGAATCAACCCCACGCTTTCGCGGGGGTGACAATGTCATTCCTGCGAAAGCAGGAATCCATAACGACCGCAGAACTTACATCATTGGCATCGGAATAAACTGCCACCAAAACAAAGACTCCTTCCCTGCCGAATTACAACCAATCGCAACAAGTATCGACATCGAAAGTCACTCAATTGCCGACCGCGTCTCATTAGCAAAAAGATTGCTGATTTCTATAGACCACTGGCTCGAAGTGGCGGAAAAAAACAGCAAAAAAGTAACGGACCAGTGGCGTAAATTAAGCATCCAGCTAAACCACAGAGTAGCGCTCATCTTTAACGGCACCAGATTCGCCGGCAATTGCATCGGAATAGACCCCGAAAAGGGCCTGATTCTACAACTCGACACCGGCGGTGTAAGAATGTTCGACGCCGCCCACACCAGTATTCTCAATAGCAAAGTTACAACAACATTGAGCTGACATTTCCCATTTAAACGGTTACAGAACATAATTTTCTCCGTATGACATCCACAGCAAAAAGTTTGAAATTGGGTTTGAAATTGGGTTTGTTTTCCCCGCGTCTGCAAAGTCGTTCATTTTCATAATCCTTTATAACATATAAGTTTACGTTCATTTTGGCTTTTCGGAAATTGGGTTTGTTTTGGCTTTGTTTTTTCATAGCCCTTATCCGCATTTTTCTTCATAATCCTTTGTAACTACACACTTTGCATCAATTTTACCCTCTGGCAAATTGGGTTCGTTTTGGGTTCGTTTTCACCAAGTGTCCAATTGGAATTATTTTCATAATCCACTGTTATTAAAGAGGTTACATTCACTTGACTTTCCAGGAAATTGGGTTCGTTTTGCATAAAAAGAGCTGATTTGTAGAGCGTTCTCGACAGATGTAGAGGAAAGAGAACAGTTGACAGTTGTTCGTAGTTCATAGTTCGTGGTTCGTAGTTCATCATAGTTCGTTGTTCGTTGTTCATTGTTCGTTGTGAGTGGTAAAATGGGTAATTTGTTCATTGTTTAGGGTTTAGGGTTTAGGGGTTAGCGTATTGCGTATTGAGTATCTCGTATATCGTATGTCGCGAAACAAGGTTCGTAGTTCATTGGCGACGTGAATTTCAAATTTCAAATCTCAAATTGTACTGTCTCTCTACTATTGGGCGAACCTGCGCGTTTGAGTCGAAATTTGGGGTGTTTTTGACAGGATAAACAGGATTAACTCGTTGTGAGAAAAGGAGATAAAAATTTTTTATATTTTTCGATTTTTGTCGGCAACTACCTGCAGATTTGATTGAAAATTAGCCACAGATTTCACTGATTTCAGAACAAGGATTAGCCACGAAGACACGAAGAAAAGTCAGCCACAGAGAGCACAGAGGACGCAGAGAAAAATTTGGCCACGAATAAACACGAAATATATAGCAACCACGGATTAACACAGATTAACACGGATTTTCTACGAACAACGAACTAATAACTACGAACTAATTTGCCACAGAGAGCACAGAGGGCGCAGAGAAAAATTTAGCCACGAATAAACACGAAATGTATAGCAACCACGGATTAACACAGATTAACACAGATTTTCTACGAACTAACTTGCCACAGAGAGCGGAAGACAGGAGACAGGAGACAGGAGACAGAAGACAGAAGACAGGAGACAGAAGACAGGAGACAGAAAACAGGAGACAGAAGACGGAGGGAGGATAGAAGATAAGCACTAAATCCGACCCGCCGTGCCGGAGCCACGGCGAGGCAGGAGCGGTTCAACGGGGAAAGATGCTTGAAATAGTGATTAAAAAGTAAAACGTCCTTTGGTCATTGTTTTATCGAAGAGAGGTTGTGAAGCTATTCGACACCTGCAAGCCAATGGTCGGCAAAAATCGCAAAGTCCTCAAAATCAACCCGGCTGTTATGATTCAAATCCCCAACAGGATAAACCCGCAAAAATGGATAAGTCTGATTTTCGCCGATATTCCATATTTCCACAAAATCCCAGCCAGCATTGGTAAACGTGCTTTCCTTCTGCATGTTCTTGGTCGTCTTGCCTATCACATTCGGGTCGGTTGCATTGCCAATACCATCAACTCCAGTGGCAAGTTCGTCATCCCAAAAACATTTGGTGTAGGAACCCATATAATCATATCCCACCAGACCGCCGACATTACTATCTGCTGTAACACTTTCCGCAGCATAACACTGGGATATATCACCCCAACTATTAAATCCCGCCAAGCCTCCGACTGAATCCGCTCCAGAAACGCTACCCGTGGCGTAGCAGTCAGTTATGCAGCCCCAGTTACCTCCTATCAGCCCCCCAACAGAATTGGCTCCAGAAACGCTGGAGATAGAATAGCTGTTGGATATCGCTGCATAACCAAGCTGCGCCCCGAGTAGGCCGCCGGCAGTATCACCGCCCGAAACGCTGCCGCTGGAATAGCTGTTCGATATTCTACTGTAAGCAACCGCTCCTCCCACAAGGCCCCCGAGAGCATGATCCCCAGAAGCACGTGCAGTGGAATAGCAATCAGTAATCGTGTCCGAACTTTCCCCCACCAGGCCGCCGATCGTGGTATTTCCCGAAACGCTGCCGCCTTCAACCCCACAATTGCAAATTGTTCCCTGCCACAGAATACCAACAAGAGTACCTACACCATTACCTGTTCCGGCATCGACATTTGGGTCTATTAAAGTTAAATCCTTTATAACTGTATTCGGGGCATTGTAAGTACCGACATAACCAAAGATACCAATGTAATTGGTGTTATTAGAGTCATAAGTAAAGTTGGAAATAGTGTGGCCATTGCCGTCAAATACACCTGTGAATGGTGTCGCAAAATTCGGGCCGATGATATTAAACTGCGTGCCGGTGTAGTCTCCCAGATTGATATCGTTGACCAATAAGAAATAGCTGTTCCGGTCGTTTGGTTCCGCTCCAATTTGATTCATATCGGAGGCTGTTGCGATAAGATAGGGATCGTTTGGCTCACCTGTACCGCCGCTGTATTTTGCTTGAACCGGGGAAGTTAGGAGGAAGATAAGAAAAATCAAAGAAAGCGGATATATCAATTTGCGATAATGATTATAGGTCGCTTTGTAGCCGTTTTTTACCGAAACTTCTGTTAATTTGTTCAATTTTGAACTTCCTACACACTTTAGACTGTTTTCGAAGCTATTTCAATATAGCAAATATCAGGGACTAAAAGCATTATTCAATCTGTCAAAAACACGAACATCTCAACTTCTGCCCCATAATAACAGATAAAGACCGTTAAAACAAGCAAAATCTGCCTGTTTTTTGAGTTTTCCGAGTCTAACTGCATATCCGCAAG
>JABUBM010000397.1_pt1 | contig 10665 bp, 16 predicted proteins | sample 7240321 | NCBI WGS metagenome assembly JABUBM01 (sample SAMN07256344, study PRJNA390944) | subsurface metagenome | isolation source: Methane hydrate marine sediment | place: Pacific Ocean: Eastern North Pacific, ODP site 1244 | collected 2002
AGACCTGGCCAAATTCTGATTTGGTTTACATAAGAAGCTTCTTATGTAAAGTCTCCTGATGTTGAATATTGTTATAAACTAAGCCGACTCAGCCCGTAGGGCTTAGTTCCGATAACGCCGTTATCGGAAAGGCTGGTTGATTGAAGAATGAGATATGTGGAAAGATGTGAAGTGGAGTTTGGAAGGAGTTGAATGCTTGGATCAAACGATGAGATGGATGGCTTGGTGTTACGTGAATGGAAGGTAGATATGTGTATGGAATGCGCTGGAGAGAAGCGGAGCGAAACTCGTCCACTACTGAGGAGAGTTAAGTTAATAAGAACTAGGTAAATGGACGAGGAGCGCTACGCGGTGGGGTTAGGGAATTACGTTGATTGATGTTAGGTGAAGATTGGAAGGTGAGCAAGGATAGCGGAGCGACGCTAATTCGCTGCTGAGTAGTTTTACGTTAACTAGAACTAGGTAAGCGAGTTAGCGGCGTGTAGCGGGGACGTGAGAAGGTTTCCCAAGGAATAGGCGCTGAAGTATGATAGGCGAGTTAGTGGAGCGCAGCGGAGCTAATTCGCCTTGGAAGCTCGATACTTTGGTTGAGAGATTAAGGTGAGAAGATTGGAGTTAGTGCTTAGCTTGCGATGGAGTTGGATAGCCTGGTGAGACTTACCATGATTGAGTGAGTAAAGAGTTCGAGAGTTGATTGAGTTGAGTCGATGAGATTTTCAAAAGTTAGAAATTTTTCTTTCTATATTTATATTTAGGTGGCTTGGAAATAAAAGTGCAACGAGAGGAGAGAGGCAGAGAAAAAAAGACGCTCATAGAGGCTCATGGAGGCGCTTTGTCAAGGGAAGGTGATCTTATCCTGGATAGAATTAAGGGATTAGCTGCTAAAGAAAAGAGAACGGGCTCGGCTATTTTAAGGGAAGTCCTGGGAAAATATCTAAAAAATAAGTAAAGGAGGGATCGTACAAAGTTCGAGAAAGGAAATATAGTCAAATATAAAGCGGGAGGTAATGCTATGGTGCAAGGTCAATCACAAATTGCGGGAGAAAAGGAAGAGGAGAGGGATATTTGGTACACGTATCATGCGTTGGCTCTCAGAGCGACAAGAGAAGCCCTTGGCCAGGATTTGGATGTTAAGGCTAAGGTTCGGGAAGAGAAAAGCGATGAATGTTTAGCTTGCGTACAAAACAGTCGTCCACCATGTTTCTCAAAATCTATCGTTGCGATAGTTATGTGCGTTTTTGTTATCGAATATAGGATCAATGAAACAGCACGATGTGAAGGAATTCAGCAAAACAAAAAAGTTCGTTCATACATTAAATATGAGCCCGATCCCGATACAGTAGATTCATGCCTTTCGTACGATACCACAAAAGAAAGTATCTGCAACAAGGAAAAAAAGTTCAAGTGCCTCTCTTTGTATGAGAAATGGCGTAACATAGAAAAAATTTTGAAAAAGAAAGACACACAGGAATATCTTGACTCCGTACAAAAACTGTACAAATGGATTTGGGTCAGAAACAAAATTGCTCATGGTGACTACGAAGAAATAATGAAAATTCAAATATCTCCAAAACAAGCTCTTATTTGCTATGATGATATCACCAGGGCAATATTTGGATTGAATACTGCTGTGGGTTACGGTACGAAAGGGGAGAACGACAGGGACTGCAACAAAATGCTTTTGGGGGAGTAAAACATTTGCCCATAGTTGAGTCCGAATTACTTCGTCTTTTTTCGAGATTGAACCTGTCAAACCGGCCAATGCCTATAATTATCAGAGTTAGCGAAAGTGTTATTGAGCCGGGTGTTGGAATAGGAGAGTGTTGAGTAAAGGCAGGCTTGAGGATATACGAAAAATTATTGGTGAACATTTTTAAATTTACTATCGGCTAGGTGATTCAGATTTTGCCACCGGGATCTATCGAAACGAGAAGAAGAAAAAGAGAAGAAATCGCAGAATCAGGTCAAAATAGGATTTTAGTTCTCCTGGGGAGAAAAAAAACTCTCACAGAGGCTCATACAGGCACTTTGGTAAGGTGAGGCAGCCTATATGACCTGGGGAAAATTAGCCTTGCTAATAAGTCATTTTGTAATATGTTTTAGTTCTATCTTGTAGCGATTTTTAAGGGGGGTAAATGGAAGGATAAAATATGTGAGAGGCTATTAAGTAATCTTTAATAGCTCCTTTAGTTTAAAAAGTTGGTTTTTGTCTTTTTCTTAAAGAGAGTTTAGCTCTCTAACTGGACAGTAAGGAAGAGGCTGCATCTGTTGCCGCACTTCGGTGCGGTGAGGGGGTGGCAGTCTTGACCGGATTAACTGTCCAGTTGCCGGAAGAGATATGTGCCCCCTTTTTTATTGAAAATAAAGAGACTCGCAGGAATAAAATGATAAGGCCAGAAGAAAGAGTATGAAGAAGCGTCTGAAGCAATTCTTAATTGTGGGAATATTGAGTATATGTTTGGTATCTTTGATAGCCTGCAGGGGAAGATACAAAGAGCTTCCTCAGATAGAGGTCCTCTTTTCTCCTGAGCAAGGTGAAGAAATTCTGGCAGAACTTACGGAGGCGATTCAAGGGGCTGAGGAACGAATTTATATCCTGATTTACAGTTTTACATTGGATGAGCTTGCTAGAGTTCTGATAGATAAGCACGAACAAGGGATAGATGTAAGAGTTGTTATGGATAGAGTGCAGGCAAGCTCAAGGAGTGCAGTTACCGAAATATTAAACCAGGCAGGGATTCCTTTGTTAATTAAGACCGGAAGCAAAGGTGGATACATGCACCTCAAGGTATTGATTGCTGATGAGACTGTTTTTACAGGAAGTTATAACTTCTCTAAGAAAGCTACTTATAATAGCGATGAGAACTTTCTGATTATCAGAGATAAAAGGATTCTACAGGCTTATCTTGAGAAGTTCAATCGGCTTTGGGCGAACGGACAGGAAGGCTGAAGTGGACAAAGACGTTCTGGGAGCGGGAAGTAGAAGACAAGACGCTGTCCCATTAGTGACTTCCTCTCCACCTGAGAGTTTAGGCAGTCTTCCTAGAAGGGATATATACCCCATATTGTAGCTGTGAGAATTATCTTTTGGACACAGTCGATCCCCCAACTCTCTTTTTAACCTAGCCCTTCCTGTGAGATTTGTCAAAATTAAGTGAAAAAGGCGACAAAAAGTCCTCAATCTGTAAACGGGAGTGTAGATAAAATGAGGGCTTGGGTTTAGAGGAAGGGGGTCAATGTCCTACTTTTACACAGAAGAAGATAAATAACAAAAATCATTAAAAGAGAAGCTTAAAATTAAGAACTAAGAGTTTGATTTTTTAAAGAACTGGGGAGAGATGCAAACCTATACGGATAAGCATTTGTCCTTATGAAAGGCTATTATGGAATTTCTCTATTAGGTTTACATATGGTCGCGAGAGTATTCTACCTCCATACGATTTCTGCACAAATGGCAGGAAGATTTGTCCACGTTCTCTACGTTGAGTTTAATAAGGACATGGAGATTGATTCCTTTTAACCGAAGTTGTTTTAACGGAGCTTCGTCTCTAGCCGCAAATAACCCAATTCCTACTACCTTTGCTTCCTTACTCGCAACGAGTTTTATCAACCGTTTTAATCCTTCGCCGGTAGTAGTTAGGTCATCGATGATGAGAACATCGTCTCCCTTCTCAATTTTTCCAGTAAGAAGTTCAGGAATGGGCCTTCCGCTTTCCTCAATTTTTGCTAGAGCACCTTGAATGTTAGGAATTACAGCTCTAAGTTTAGCAGAAACTTTGTCTACCAGTAATGACCCTGCAGTTACTCTCCCGATTACCACATCGACATGCTGATCCTTAAATTTCTTAGTCAATTCTTGAGCAATATCGTCCAAAAAGCCATTATTGCACTTCTCTGCTATAAGACGGAATTTGAGAAAAACAGGAGTATGTTTTCCCGAAAGCAACTCCCAATGTCCTTCAAGTAAAGCTCCTGATTCAACAAGTTTTTCCGCAATGGTGGATTCATTTAAGTGGCTTAAAGGTTCCATGATACTCACGATGCTCCTCACCTGAGAGATATCTTTAATTCCTGGATCCATAGTTCCCTCCTTTTATCAATAATAGTACTGTCAAAAATTTCTTAATGATTTTATTCTAAACCCTTTATTATCAAGTGTTTTGGTGAAAGTGACTTGCCTTCCCCTTTGCTCTATGCCAAGTGAGAAGTTCTCTCATAAAACTTTCGACACTACCTCAATAATACTTAAGTCTTGCAGTCATTCCGCATAGAGAGCAGCCCGACTTCGGAACAACATTCAAGTCCAAATTAAGCAAGGATCTATTTACAGGTAGTTGCCTGTTGGGGATGTCCACGTTAATAAGGCAGATGATGTCAAATATATTTGCCTTTATTTTATCCCTCAAGTAATTAATGGTCTGAGAAAGGAAATCATCCCCGATGGCTAACGGCTCAGCAATAACGATGCGATCCTTTTTTCTTATCCGTATTTTATGAGCTTCTGTGAGATCTTTTTCTGTGATAGGAATGACTTCAGAGTCAATTATGTTACCTACATCCACCAGTAAACCTGACCATGCCCATCTTTGCAGATAGGTGATTGCTTTTATACCCTGGTCTGTATATGCGGTAATTAATTCGTCTCGGATCCAGTCCCGGCATCGAGCATTGCTTAAACAAGAAAATCTCTCTATATCGAAACTGTAAGTACAACAATAATTTTGCCCAAAGGCTGCATGTTTCTTTATGAAAAATCCTTTCAGGTCGTCAGCTAACTCTGTTTTATCTATATTAGTGTGAGTGATATTGATGTTTGTGATTCTTGCTATCACTTGAGGTTTAGATAATTTACTAGGTTTTAATATGCATTTTAATCCAAATATAATTCCCTGTGCTATATCTCGTAGTTTGTGTAGCCCTTGTTTTAATACACTTCTGACCCTCTTGACTGTTAATATCAACGATAAGATGGGTATTAGGGGAATGAATAAGAAATATAGCCTGATAGTTGCCCAATTGACTGATTCTAGATAAATTAAGCTGCTAATCGTGCTGATAATTGTAGAAAGAACTAAAAAGAGACGCATCCTTATGTTTCTCTCATTGGATTTCTATCTCCTCCAATATTCTCATAGCTGCTTGCACTGGGTTTTTGGCCTTTCGGATCGGTCGCCCGACAACGATAAACGTTGCGCCTGCTACAATAGCTTCTCTCGGGGTAAGGGTTCTTTTTTGGTCATCTGGTGGTGATCCTGGGGGTCTTATTCCAGGGGTTCCTATAATAAAATCCGCGCCACAGGTAGTTCTGATGATGCTGGTTTCTTTGGGCGAAGCTATAACGCCATCTAGACCAGCTTTTTGCGCGAGAAGAGCGAGATGTTTTACATGTTCTTCAATGGAATTGTTAATTCTTAATTGATTCCTTAGGGTAGGTTGATCGATACTTGTTAATACTGTAACACCGAGGATTTTTGGTTTTTTGAATCCGAGCCGATCGGCTTCTTCTTGTGCGCTTTGAACTGCCGCTTTCATCATTTCTTTACCTCCCGATACGTGGAGGTTAAACATAGAAACACCAAGGGAAGTGGCGATCCTACTGACTTGAGCAATTGTGTTTGGGATATCGTGGAACTTAAGATCTAAGAAAACTTCTCCACCTAATTCCTTTATGGCAGAAATGATTTCAGGTCCTTCTTTGGTATATATCTGAAATCCGATTTTAAATATGCCAACATATTCGGACAATTGTTTAACTAATCGTTCAGCAGTACTCTTATCATCAACGTCTAAAGCTAGACATAGTCTTCCCTTAGTTTCCATGGTGGACCCCTTTGTATTACTCAGTTTTAAAGAACAGCTCGAGAATCAAAAAGCTATTTTTCGAATTACATAACCATTGCGAATGCTTTATCTTTCAAATCTTACCAAACGATGGATGTATAGTCAATTGTTGATAGCTCAGAGTTTAAAATTCGTGTGTTCACCTTTATTTTGCTTTGTGTTTAGTGGGGTCTACGAGTATATAGTGTTGACCAGACTTAGGAGTAGGGGGAAGAGGTTCTCCTTTAGTTACAGTTCTCTCTTGTCCTGTTTTCCCACCTTTGGGTCCTATGATTTCGTATTGACCAGAAGTGGAAGCCTTTTGTCCAGGTCTAAATGTTTTTGTAGGCATCTCTATCACCTTACCCTATAATTAATCGCAACTTCTCAAGTAGCTTGTTTCTCTTGGACGATGAATTCATCAATCAAACCAAGGTCCCTTACTCTCCGTGCTAGGGCCTCTTTAGAAACCTGGAATTTTGTGGCGATACGCGGTATTAATGAGAGTAAGAGGGTGGCCCTCTTTAGTTTTGTAGGATGACCCTTATTATTTTGAAAAATATAACTGCGAAGTAGCTGATTTAACAAACGGGGTCTAAAGCCTCCTCTTTTTGCCATTATTCGAATTCCTTTCAAGTTCACTAAATTTCTCCATTTTGCATCTTTATGGTCAAGTATCTCTCTTAAAAAGGATTCACAGACTAAGCCCCTTGGCATTAATAAGCTAGCTGCGAAAGCATTTGCATCGTCTTCCATTTCCTTTTTGTTTTTTGGGCTGGTTGTCAAGCTTTTTGACCTATCGCTCTCTGCATTGAAAAAAACATGCCGAAGACAAATATGCCCGATTTCATGGGCGACGGTGAATCTTTGTCTTGGTATGCCGTCGGCAGAATTTAAAACAATGCGTTTTTCGTTTAAAATAAGTTTACCAGGGGCATTTCTGCCGAGATTAGTTATATCGAGACGAAGTTTGTATAAAAGTTCCGCTATTAGCTCAACAGGAATAGGAAGCCTGAGCTGCTGGTGGAATTGCTTTCGGAACTCATCTAGCAAAATTTCCGCCTCCTGTTCTATACTCTCACGGTTTTGAGCGCCCATTCCTCTACTCTCTCCGTGCCATTTCCCTTATCAGTTTCATTATAGATTGTTCGCAATTGGGCGACCGAAGAATTTCATCTCTGTTTTTAAGTATATTTTTTACAAACGTATCCGGTATTTTGTCAGCCAGAAGCATGAATTTTTCTGAGAGCCGTTCATGAGATTTCCCATCTGACAACGCTTGTGCGAATTTCTCTAGTACCTTTCGACCAGGACCTTGTTTGTGGCCAAGCCTGTTATTTTCAATCTTGCTAATATAAGTATGGCTAACATGCGCTTTTCTAGCTAAGTCAAGCTGAGTCATTTCTTTGGATAGTCTTAATTGTCTTATTGTTGTTCCGAGGGTTTCGTCTGGTGACATAATTAACCTCCTTCGGACCTAGCGTCGTAAGATATTCTTGAGCGTTGAATTAATGACGGGTTAATTTCTTTAATCTTGCGCCAAGGATTATCGGTTGACATCTATATCTGCTCCTGTGGTATATTTAACTAATATACTTGCACTTGAAGTTCAAGTATAAGTATATAACAAAATTTTAAAGTGTCAACCCCTTGTTACGTAAAAGCTTAAATTTCCGCTTTTTGTAAAAGGTTGGGTATATTTAAACATTTAGGGAAAATCTGTCAAATGAATATTATCGGAATTTAGAGGGAAATATAACCTCTCTTGACTTGTTTGGGGAAGTTAGTATAATTTAAGTGAAGTAAAAAATTAAGGAGAAGGTAAAATGCCAAAGTTATTATCCACAAAGGAAGTTGCTAATATCCTGAGTGTTTCTGCGAAAGTAGTTAGAGGATATATACAACAAGAGGGACTGATAGCTATAAGGTTAAAACGAAGATTAAGGATTGACGAGAAGGATCTTGGTAATTGGCTGGAAGAGAGAAAGACAGGGAACAGAAAAGAATGAAAGCGGTTGGCTATATCAGGGTGTCCACTGAGGAGCAGGTAAGGGAAGGAATATCCCTGGAGGTTCAGGAAGATAAAGTTAAGAAGTATGCAGACCTTCATAATTTAAGACTCACAGAAATTATAAGAGAGGAGGGTAAGTCGGGCAAGGACCTTGACCGGGAGGGAATACAGAAAGTTATAACTCTATGTAAAGACAGAAGCGTTGATCATCTAATCGTTTATAAAATGGACCGGTTAACCAGGAGAACTCTAGACCTCTTAATTTTAGTAGAGGAAGTGTTTAAGCCTAATAAAGTGCAATTTCATTCTATCACTGAAAGAGTGGATACCTCTACGGCTCAGGGTAAATTCTTCTTAACCATTATCGGAGCTATGAGTCAAATGGAACGGGATTTAATTTCTGAGAGAACGAGCGAGGCTTTAAGATATAAAATATCCCAGGGAGAAAATGTAGGAGCTCCTCCATTAGGATTTTTAGCTGAGGATAAAAAGCTTTACCGGGTAGACGGGGAATTTGAGGTTGTAGAACATATCAAGAGACTGAAAAGAAAGAAGCTATCCTTGAGGCAAATTGCTAACCGCTTGAATGAACAGGAAGTCCCTACTAAACGGGGAGGATCCTGGTATGCAGGGACGGTAAGGTATATCCTCCGTAATAGTAGATATAGAGAGGTTAAGCAGGGTGTTAGTGTATAAAAAGGGGACGGTTTTTATACGGAGAATAGAAATAGCTAATGAAGAATAGACTTATTTGTGAAAATAATTTGGAAGTTTTGGGAAGATTAAAGTTACGATAGCTTAACTTCACATAAATAGAATATGGTATCGTGAATAAAGAAATGGGAGGTTGGTAATATGACTAATAAACAGACCACTTTAGCCTTGTTTCCAGGGGTGTGTGTTCAAAATGATAATAAAGAGAAACTTACACGATTGGATTTAGACGATGCTCTGAAAGAAAAGTTATTGCCTTTTTGCCGGCTCAACTATGGTGAGATTTGGGAAGATCCCGTAAAAGGACATAGAGTTGGTGTGTTAGACGCTACAAGCTATGAAGATGTTAAAAAAATAATGGGCGACGAAAGAGCAAAGTTAGTAGTTAATGATCCGCCATATAATGTTGTGGTTGGTAATAATAATACCGAGAATCTATTTAAGAAAACTTTAAATGAATATATAGTTTTCTCTCAAGAATGGGTGAAGAATGCCGTTTCTATTATGGATAGCAATGCACATTTGTATATATGGTTAGGTGCTGACCAAAAAGATGGTTTTCAACCACTTCCAGATTTTATGATTATGATGAGAAATATTAAGGAATTAAGAGCTAGAAATTTTATTACCTTAAGGAACCAGCGAGGATATGGAACACAAAAAAATTGGATGTGGGTAAGGCAAGAATTGTTATATTATGTAAAGGGAGACCTGGAATTCAAAGTAGTATATACAGATATACCAAAAATATTAAAAGGATACTACAAGGTAATAAATGGTAAAAGAACTGAAAATATGGAGCGAAGTAAATCAGATACAATTAGACCAGGAAACGTTTGGATAGACATTCAACAGGTATTTTATAGGATGGAGGAAAACGTTCCTGGTTGCTACGCTCAGAAACCTTTAAAAGCAATTGAAAGAATAATTTTAACGAGTTCAAGGGATAAAAATATTGTAGTTGATTTCTTTTCTCATTCGGGGACTACTTTATTAGCTGGCGAAAAATTAAATAGACAAGTATATACTTTTGACAATGATCCAATTTTTGCAGAATTAACTATTAGAAGACTAGAACGCTATAGACAAACTGGCAAATGTGGGTGGCAATGGAATAACCCTTTTCCTGAGATTGATATCAAGGTATCTTAGAGATGAATTTAAAACAGTTAAAAGAGCACTTAAATAGATTTGCGGCTGACTTGCAAAATGGCGATAGAAAACTTCTTAAAGTGCGCTTGGAAAGTCTGATATCTGTTTTCCCTTTCAGCGAATACGAATACATGCTTATGTTCTTAAAAGACAGAAAAATTATAACTTTTGAAGAGTATGAGAAATTAAGAGAGAATTACGTTAAAGCAAATAAATATCTTAAGCTTTACGGGATGGCTCCACGCATATTTGGCCAAATTTGGGGCGAAAAACATATAAGAGATTTAGATAGCAGATTCAAGAGAGCAAATAAATCTTTGGATCCAAAGTACAACGGGCAATACGATGTTTGGATAGATGGCCTTAGAGTGGAAATAAAAGCATGCCGGGCAATACACACTAAAAAAAGAGGAGATATTGTCTCAAAAGCATTGCGATATGATTCAAAAAACCCCTTCTGGATGAATTTTCAACAGTTAAAACCCGATCATTGTGATGGATTTGTTTTTATTGGTGTATGGGTTGACCAAATAGTGTATTGGGTTCTGACTAGCAAAGAGGCAAAAAAAAATAAGCATATTAGTCACCAACATAGAGGCGGAATAGAATATCAAATAGGAATAACTGACAAGAACATAGCAGAATTTGACATATATAAAACACCACCTTCTAAAATCGCTGAGACTATTCTTCAAATAAAAACACAATAAAAGTAGCGACCTTGTGGTATTGAAACAAGGTATTTAAGGCACAAAAGCAATAAAGTAGCCAGGCTTAAAAATCAAGAGGAATTAGAGATAAAGCTAATAAAAATTGAGGGCCTACTTTACAAAAAAACTGAAGTTTTTAAGTGAGGAGAGATAATGGCTAAACTAAAAGAAGAGAGAAACAAAAATTTCCTGGAAAACTGGCAAAAGGGCTTGAGTAATACCAGCCTGACAGAGAGAAGAAAGGAGAAAAAATGGTAG
>JABUBM010000398.1_pt1 | contig 10661 bp, 7 predicted proteins | sample 7240321 | NCBI WGS metagenome assembly JABUBM01 (sample SAMN07256344, study PRJNA390944) | subsurface metagenome | isolation source: Methane hydrate marine sediment | place: Pacific Ocean: Eastern North Pacific, ODP site 1244 | collected 2002
AAGAATATTTCTGGTCATTGACTCAGCAACCAGGAAATGACAATCACGTTTCAAAGACAAAGCCCAATTGCTATCAAAATCTATCGCCCCGATTATGGCAATCGTCTGATAAGCCCTGGTTCGTGCCTTAAAATATTGCTTATTGTTGATTTCGAGTAAGCTTAAGTTGTAAGTGGCAACTACTCTTACAACTGGCGAAGCACTTTGTGAAAGTATTTTGAATAAACGTCCGGCCTGGTCAACATCACCTGTTTTTTCGACAATTTTCGCATAGATTTTAGCTAAAATCATCGGATCTTCAAGGTAATAATTGTCATCTACCACTTCTAATGCATCATTACAACCCATTGCAATAGCTTCACGAACAGCTTTTGAAGGTTTTATACCCCCAACACATATTGCTGTTACTTCTGCACTTTCACTGTCTTTTAACTTTAAAGCTCCCTCTAGAGCATTTTTATCAAAAGGATTGATTATTAGATCATCTTCACTAATACGCGATGTGTCAAAATAATCAACTCCTTGCAATTTAACTTGTGGATTTACTATTTGACGGATAAATACTATAATTTTCATTGTCACCAGATGAAAAAAATAGATTAAAAAAGATTATGTCTTAACAATTATTATCACTTTCACGATTCCAATGAGAATATTTTTATTCTTGCTTTTTTAGAATAAAACGATTCTATATGAATATTGACAGAGAAAAAATTATTCAAACACAGAAAGATCTAAGTAATTTAATTGGTTGTCCTGGACATGAAGAAGAGGTAACAGACTATATTTTAACTAGGTTAGAAGAATGCTCAGTCGACAAAGCTTGGGTTGACCCTCTAGGTAACGTTTTAGCAACAAAAGCTGGTGGGCGTGAAGATGGTTTAAAGATTTTACTTGATGCTCATGTGGATGAAGTTGGCTTCATGATTTCTCATATTGATGATAGTGGTTTCATAAGAATTGCTCCTCTAGGTGGTGTGGATAAAAGATTAATGTTAGGATCTATTTTGCAGTTTCAATCTGGAAAACCTGAAAGAGTATTGGGAATAGTTGGAACAAGTCCTCCACATATAACCAAACCTGATGAAAGAGAAAAAGTACCTCCTATTGAAGATTTATTTGTTGATATAGGGTGTTCAAATATTGATGAAGTTAGAAAATATGGATTGGATGTAGGTTCTGTAGGTACTTTTTACACAGAATTCAAACAAATTAATGAAAATGTCTTAATTGGTAAAGCTTTCGATGACAGGACGGCGTGTAACGTCTTATTGCAAGTCTTACTTCTATGTGCAAATGAAAATGTCCCAAATACAATCCTAGCAAATTTTGCAGTTCAGGAAGAAGTTGGAGGAAGAGGAGCTACAGTTGGTGCTTATTCTCTTGATCCAGATATTGCTTTAGCTTTGGAAAATACAATAGCTAGCGATATGCCTGGTGTGCCTCCACATAAAGTGGTGACAAAACTTGGAGCAGGACCAGCTGTTACAGCAGCTGATAGATCACTTATTACACCAAAAATTATCTTAGAGCGGATTAAACAAGCAGCAGAAATAGATAACATTCCTTGGCAATATAAAAAACCAATCTACGGAGGTTCTGATGGAGGAAGAATAGCTATATCAAAATCAGGTGTACCAACATCTGTTGTCTCTGTACCTTGTCGCTATATTCATTCAAATGTCGCTTTACTTCACTTGGATGACATAATCAATACAATAAAACTTGTTAGAAACTTCTGCAAAATCTAAGATTTTGTTTTTTTCTTTTCCTTCTTTTGATAGAAAAAATGACTCTTATTATTTCTCTCCTCTTTACAATAAATCCAATAGTTAGAAGATAAATTGTAAAATCAGCTAATTTTTAACACGCAATAATCTACGTTTAATTAGGACTTCAAGGTCAAGATAATATATTGTCATCAAAAAGCATCTGTATATATGTAGCACAAAGCATAAACGCTCATTTCACTATATCTTAATCTGGTGATAGTTACTTAATAATTCTTTAATTCTACTAGAAGTGTAAAAAGCTATAAAAGGGAGAACACAAATATACTGTAATATCAGTTGGGGTTTCAAATGTCGAAGATACTTATTGTAGATGACAATGATGATTTGCGTTATCTACTAAAACTCATGTTAGCTGAATATATTACAGTAGAAGCTAGAAATGGTTCTGAAGCTGTAATGATGTTCAAAGTTGAAAAACCCGACCTTGTTCTAATGGACATTCTCATGCCTGTTATGGATGGCATTGATGCAACAAAAGAGATAATAAAAATAGATCCACTCGCAAAAATATTAGCAATAACGGCTTATGCTTCTAAAGCTGAAACAATAATAGAAGCTGGTGCAAGAGAAGTAATACAAAAACCAATGAGAAAAAAGACTATTTTAAATAAAACAAAAAAGTATTTGGATAATGAAGTTTAACTAAAAATGTGTAAATATCTGTTTTAACAGGATTAAATGTAAAATCTTGTGAAGAATGTAGCTATTTGTAATACATGGTATATGAAACGTAGTTACTAGGTTTTTTCATTCATTAAAAGATAAATATATATGCTCATTATCAAAGATGAACCTATGAACCTTGAGGAACTTCTATCTATACGTCAGATGACATGTAAGGTAACCCCTGACGGTGATGGACAAGAAATTGTTTTGTGTGGTTTTGTTACAAATATTCGAAATGTTGGTAAGAATCTGAAATTTATTATTCTTGAAGATCGAGATGGTGATGTCCAGCTCATAGCAAAAAGGGGAGAAATAGAAGAAAATTATCTTGAGTTAGCAGACAAGATAACATCTCAAAGTGTAATTTGTGTGAAGGGAATTATTACTAAAAGCGAGAAAAGTAAAAGAGGAGTAGAAGTTAAAATTCAAGAATTTCAAATCTTAAGTAGAAGCGAACCTGCCCTTCCCTCTGATATCTCAGGCGACACCCACCCAGATTTATCTACTAGATTAGACTGGAGACATCTAGATTTAAGAAACAAACGTAATCAGACAATATTCATGATTTCATCAGATTTTCTGAAATATTCTCGTGAATTTTTCGAAAAAGAGGGATTGATTGAAATAAATACTTCTAAATTAATAGGAATCCCTTCTGAAGGTGGTGCGGAAGTTTTTGAGGTAAAATATTTTGATAAAAAAGCTTTCCTTGCGCAATCACCGCAATTATATAAACAAATGGCGATTTCATCAGGTTTTGAGAAAGTATATGAAATTGCACCTGTGTTCAGAGCTGAAAAATCTTTTACAGCAAGACATGTTACAGAATTTATCTCTCTTGATGTAGAAGTAGCCTATTGGCCATCATTAAGTGATTTAATAGACTTTCAAGAATCTATGCTAGTTTATGCTCTTACTAAACTTAAAGAAAAATGGAATGATAATGTCAAAGAACTATTTGATGTGGAAATAGATATACCTCCACAGCCAATCCCTAGAATAACTATGGATCAAGCATATGAAATACTCAAAGAAAAAGGCCTAGAATTAGAAAAAGGAGATGATATAGGAACTCAGGGAGAAAAATTGCTGGGAGAAGTAGCTTTAGAGAAATATAATAGTGATTACTTATTTGTTACACATTATTACTTTACTCAACGTCCATTCTATCACATGAAACCAGAAGATAACACAGAGTTAACATTAAGCTTTGATTTATTATACAAAGGTGCGGAAACAACAACTGGTGCCTTAAGAGAACACAATTATGAAACACTAGTTATGCAAGCAAAAGAAAAAGAACTAGAAATCGAACCACTAGCATTCTATCTCAATTTCTTTAAATATGGTTGCCCACCTCACGGAGGATTTGGTTTTGGTCCAGCAAGACTTATCATGAAACTCTTGAATCTAGGCAATATTCGTGAAGCTATCATGCTTCCAAGAGATACGCACAGATTACACCCTTAAGTATCACTCTTACTTTTTTTCATTTAGTAGTTGAGTATATCGCGTGAGGTGTGTAATGAACATCTTTTCTAATTCATCAGCATTATTAGCAGAAACAAGAAAATAGTCTATATCGAATTTTTTTGAAATAGCCTGAATCTCCTCCTCACTTATTTCATGAAAATCTACCATGTTTTTCTTTGTTCCGAGAAAAACAATATAGGGAATGTATTGCAAGGAATTGGCTACTTCTTTTACCCACTTATGCAGTTCTGTGAATGTAGTCCGACGAGTGAGATCAAAAACTATAATTATAGTACTACTCCCTTTGTAATAGACCTTTCTCACAGATTCAAATCTTTGTTGAGCAGGGAGATCCCACAAAGTTACTTGAACTTTCTTTTTTCCAAGATACAGTTCTTTAGAAGCGATATTCTGACCATATTCCTCAGATATTGTTTTTCCGCAAAGCGTTTTTAGTATCTGAGTTTTACCTACTCCTGGATTACCGATAATTGATATCTTAAACTGCTCCACAAGAAATGAAATTCTATAAAATATAAAAACATAGTGTGAGGGTAGTCTACAGCTGCAAAATCTAGTCTAAACGGATTGTTTTTAATAATCAATATTATCATATATTTCATAAGTGATAGAATTTTCTGGAAATATTTCATATGAGCTATATTAACTACTTAGTCCGTAAAACTTTCAAAAGAAGAATGGGGAAAAATATAGGGACAATAGTTGCTATTACGCTAGGCGTTAGCTTAATGATGGGTGTACAAATAACTATAACTAGTTTTGGTAGTACAGCAACAGATTTTTTTCTTGAAGCTCTAGGTGAAAACGACATCATTATAACAAAAATACCACTTGCTCTAAATAATTATACAGATTTATTTTATGAGATTGAAAACTCAGGAATTAATGTCTCAGCTATGAATGCCCGAGTAAGACAATTCACCACTGTCTATAATGAAGAAGAGGGACAAATTGAACAAAGAGTTCCACTAGTAGGTTTTGATTTTAATGAAGATGAAGTCTTTGGAGATTTATATGATGAAAATGGGACAATCTATACTCAGGGTCGCTTAAACCTCCTTTTGCAAGATAATAGTTCTGTTTTAATATCTAATAGAATAATTAATGATATCTTTTCAGAAGAGACGACACAAGTAGTAGGTAAGGAGTTATTGGTTGTCCTTCCTGTAATAAATTTAAGTGCAATTTCTCTCGAGGATCTGTTTTATTATAAAGACTATAACTTGACAATAAAAGGGATAGTTAAAAACGAAGGAAAAGGAAGAGAAGGTGGTAACCGAAACTTATGGACAAATATAGACCATTTAAGAGAAATTACTGGTTTAAGCGAGTTACAATGTACAGAAATCAATATAGCTCTTAGTGCTGATCACATTGAAAATCCTATCTCCAGTGAAGAAGCTTATGCAGCTGAAGACATTCTTAATGAATTATTAGCTCCCATAGAACCTGGAGTGATTATTATAGCCATAAGAGCCACAGCTTTAGATGCATCGGAAGATATTCTGAATGATGTTTTGGTAGCTTTTAATCTCTTTGGTGCTTTAATAATTTTTTCCGGTGTATTATTAATCGTAAATATTCAATTAATTCAAGTAGAAGATAGATTACAACAGCTTGGAATTTTAAGAGCAATAGGATCAAAACGAAGAGAAATTATTAAACTATTCTTGATGGAATCAACTATTGCAGGAGTTGTGGGTTCAATAGCAGGGATTGGTGGGGGATATGGAATGTCAATGTTCTTAGTGTGGCAAATAGGTAAAACTTTCTTTGATGTATCTATTCAGTTGAGACCTATTGTCACAATTGCTTCTGTTACGTATTCACTTGTAGTTGGTTTAATATTATCATTAACATCGGGGTTATTACCCGCTCTAAGAGCAAGTAGAGTTGATGTTATAGAAGTAATTAGAGGAATAAAGAAAATCCCAACAAAAAGAGCAGGAACATTTTCATTACCTTTAGGATTAACATTAGTAGTTGGAGGAATTACAACATTTGTAACTCAATCAATTGTACAAGACTCCTATTTTACTTCAGCAGGATGGGATTCATCAGTTGAACAATGGATATTCTTGGGTGCTGCAGGTGCTTTCTTAATAGGATTGAGTATCCTATTAGGTTATTTATTCTCAAAGAAGATCTTAGGGAATTTTCTAGGTCTTTCTCTGATTGGATTGACAATAGTTATGTTAATGGCTACTCTGCCATTACTTAACGACTTAGCCGAGAGCAGCAAAATTCTGATTACCCTTGTTGTTTTATTAGCTCTTTCTACCATCCTATTTGTTGGAGTGAATTTAAGAGCTGTGACTAATTTCATAAGAACAATTTTTTATCGGACAAGGTTGAAGAAAGCTGTTTCTCTTGTAGCAAGTAAATACATGACTGCTAGAACAATGAGAAGTACTCTTACTTTTGGAATATTCACTCTTGTTCTAACAATGAATATTTTTGCCAGTGTTTATCAACAAACTTTCAAAGTTAATACTCTTGATTCTGTAGAATTCTACAGTGGTGGAGGAGCTATCTACGCACAACTTGATATTCCTGTATCGAACATTTCTGGAATTGATGTAGAATCGGAACTTCTTCAAGTAAATGATTCTATAACACAAGTTCAAGGAATAAAATCCGCAATAGCCTTCACTAGTGATTTGAATCCGGTAGGAAACGAGAGTGCTTTAATGATACCTTCAGGTTTTGATCTTGTAGAAAATGATACTTTTAAAGACGGGGATGATTACGTTTTCGATTTCATATTCTCAAACTCGATCAAGCAGTTTAATGCAGAGTATAAACCTGACGGATCCCAAGAATATCAGAGAGAATATAGTCATAAAATATGGGATATATTCTATTCTCGAGATCGTGTAAATAGAGAAGGCTACATCGATAATGATGATGGATTACTTACTATAATCTCTACACTTCCCTTTATAACTCCTGGAGAAACAATTTTCATTTCTACATTGTTAGGATGGCAAGAGTTTATAGTGCTTGCATTAATGCTGCAATATCCTTTCAGTTTGACTAGCATGCTTCCAAAATATATTGCAACTCCTGATGTTTATAACATTCTGCCATTTTCTCTAATAGTACCAGCTCCAAATCAATATCTAATTAAGACTAGTGAAGATTTCAGAGAAGGGCAAAATCATAAGATTGCTCAAGATATTGAATATTTCTTCAACGCTAACACTTCAATAATAAGACAATCTGGGCAAAGAGTTGCAGCTACTGCTCATTCTGTGTGGGATGTAATGCTTGAAACAGTCGAATTCCAAGTAAAGACTTTCGATTTTATGCAATACTTTGTTGGATTTGGTCTAGTTGTTGGAGCAATGGGGATGATAATAATTGCTGTGAGGAATGTTTCAGAAAGAAGAAGAGAAATAGGTATGATGAGAGCGATTGGATACAAGAAAAGGCAGATTATAGAGTCTATCATGCTAGAACTATTCATACTTGCAGGATTAGGTCTTTTTATGGGTCTGGTAAATGGAATAGTATTAGGCTGGGCATTTGCTAGATTGTATGATTGGAGCGTTGTTATACCTCTAACAAGGATTTTAATCTATACTGGAATAATGATAGGGGTAGCGCTTGTAGCTTCGATAATACCGGGAATTAGAGCAAGTAGAATAACGCCAGCAGAGGCTCTCAGGTACGTGGGTTGATAAGAATGAAGGAAGAATATGCACTAACAACAAAAAACCTTCACAAAATCTATGGCCAAGGAACAGAGATGGCGGTCCATGCTCTAAAGGGTATAGATATCAAAATACGAAAAGGTGAGATGGTAGCAATTATGGGGCCATCAGGTTGTGGAAAAACGACTCTTCTAAATCTTATTGGTGGGATCGATTTACAAACAAAAGGAGAAATCTTCGTTGCTGGCAAAGATATATCTACATTAACTGATGAGGAAATGACAAAATTCAGATTATTTAATATAGGATATATTTTTCAGCTGTTCAATCTTTTCGAGTTCCTTTCTGCACTAGAGAATACAGTTCTTCCTCTCTTTCTAACAAAAGCAACTAGGTTTGAAGCTGAAGAAGAAGCTAAAATGATGCTAAGACAAATGGGTTTAGGAGATAAATTACATCAACTCCCTGGAGAATTAAGTGGTGGAGAACAGCAAAGAGTAGCCGTTTCTAGAGCTTTGTTGATGAATCCAGCAATTATACTTGGGGATGAACCAACAGGAGATTTAGATAATTCAACTGCTACTGACATTATGAACCTTTTTGTTTCAATTAATGAAAATTATAAACAAACGTTCATCATAGTTACGCATTCTGAACATATAGCTCAATTCTGCCATAGAATCATTAGAATTGTCGATGGCGAAATAGTAGATTAAGGATTTTAGGTGATTAGATGTCTCAAAGTCTATATGACAAAGAAAAGGAAAATCTACCAGATGTAGGGCTGTCAATGGGATTTTTGATCAATAAATTAAATCGAGAATCTCTAGATAAACACGTACGAAAGCTTAAAAGATACTTTTTAAGAACAATAAAGGTTTCAAATTTTGAATATAAAGAAGTCAATACGTTCATATTTATTACATCTTCAATACCATATTACAAAGTTGCATCTAAGAAACAACGAGAAGAAATTGAATATCAAATAAAAGGAATTATTCTTAACTATAGTCTAAAAGAAAGTAGCAGGTATAAAGCACAAATCAGTAGAAATATTGAAATCAAAGATATCGCTAAAATCCTCTTAAATCTAGTTAAATCATCTGAATCACCAAATTCGGAAGAGCTAGAACTTGAAATAGTTAGAAGGTCAGAAGAAATTAAACAAAGAGCAATGGTTCATGTTAATAATGTCTTACTGAACAGTTTTGTTATTTTGTGGGAATATCCTGAAAACCAGCCAGATTTAATTTCTTTCCCTGATGATTTTTCTCTAAAAATAGAAAAAAGAGAGCTTGTGAATAAAGAATTTCAACTAAGAACTCTATTAGAAAATCTAACAATAACTCAATTCTCAAAAATGTGCGTGTCAAACCTTTCATGGATAGTAGGGTCTTTTGAGCATGCGATTGATACCTTAACTCTCTTATTTAAAGATGAAAGCGAAAAAGAGAGATTAGTTCAAAATGTCAACAAGCAATTGTGGAGATCATTAAGAGTAACATTTGGTTTATTATCGACAACACAACAAATTCTCTCTGATCTTCTAAAACAAGTTAACAGAATTAATGAAATAAAAAATGATTTGTCAAAACAGGTTGAAGAATTAGAGCTTGATGAGTTAAGAAATTATCTTACCAAGATAAATCTAGATGCGGAATTTACCGATTACATTGTATGGCTAAATCAACTTCAGCAAACTGTAAAATTATCTTATCAAAACCTTCTAGAGCTTATAAATTGCTGTCATGATGTTCCAGATAAGAAAACAGGTGATGTTTCCAAATTAATAAATAGTTTTTCATGGATTCAATCTGATATTCAAGTGATGAAATTTTTCTCGGATAAGTTTAGAGATGTAGCCTTTTTCCAATCAATTCCATACGAAGTTAGATACGAAGATGAAACAGAGATAGAAGTTCACGACGATGTTATTTTGAAAGGAATTGCTCTTTTCAAAACTTATCGTTTATTCGGTTCTACAGTTTATGCTTTAAGAGGTTCAGATATAGAATTAAAGAAAGGGGAGATGGTTGCAATACTTGGACCCTCTGGAAGTGGTAAGACTACTCTTCTCAACTTGCTCTCAGGTCTAGATACGCCTGAAAGAGGAGGAGTCTTCATTTTGGGCAAAAACATTAACAAACTTTCTGACAGAGAAATATCGTCATTCAGAAGAAAAAACATGGGATTCATCTTTCAATATTACAACTTGATTCCTCAACTTACAGTACTAGAAAATGTTATGTTACCTGCACTCATGGTTGGTCAACCTCAATCAAAAGTCATGAAAAGAGCCATAAATTTGTTAGTAGAAGTGGGAATTGATGAATACAAAAACCAATTTCCAATAAAACTTTCTGGAGGGCAAATGCAGAGAGTAACTATAGCTAGATCGATGATTAACGACCCAACAATTCTTTTTGCAGATGAGCCAACAGGAGACCTTGATTCGCAAACAGGACTTGTAGTGGTCGAATTAATCCGAAAATTTGCTAGAGAAAAGAATATGGGTGTACTTTTCGTTACACATGATATGCAAATGGCAAAAATGTGTGATAGAATCATTCAAATCACAGATGGTCGCGTCGTGTCAGGTTAGATGCACAATCAATATTTCTATATTTTCTTCTTTTCCAGTCTCATTATTTTCTTTTGCCATTTAGCGAAATAATCCGGGTCTTCAGGATATTTTTGAGCTAATTTTTTGATTCTTTCCGCAAGATAAAGCGTTTTTATAACTTTAATTAACATCTTTGGTTTTTGAAAAAGTTTTATAGCTTTTCCAATTACAGGGATTTTAGCATTGTAAGAATCCATTATTGCATCTACATCCTTTTGTGTAATTATTCCTTTTTCGAAAAGAAAAGAAAATTCACTGAAAGGTATAGCATTAAGGAGTTTTTGTACAGCTACACCTAATCCCCCATCATAACCGTATAAATTCCAAATTTTTATGTTATATTCCCACAAAGCTCGTTCATCTGATCGCTGTTCCCTAATTGCTTTTTCAATTACAACCGATGCATAAAAAGCACTTAATAAAGCAGGA
>JABUBM010000399.1_pt1 | contig 10656 bp, 12 predicted proteins | sample 7240321 | NCBI WGS metagenome assembly JABUBM01 (sample SAMN07256344, study PRJNA390944) | subsurface metagenome | isolation source: Methane hydrate marine sediment | place: Pacific Ocean: Eastern North Pacific, ODP site 1244 | collected 2002
GGCGAATCCGGTTATTGTGTAATTATTTCTACCAGGCAAAAACAGAGCGAACAGATAATCGGCGCTAATTGCCTTCGGTTAATGGAAAATTCTAATAATCTAAAAGAGTATGTCCGAGATCATACTCAAAGCGAATTGATATTAAAAAATAATATGAGAATCTTATCCCTTCCCTGCACTACCCGGGCAGGCCTGGGCTTGCCAATTATATGCTTAATTATGGACGAAATAGGCCACTTTTATTCTGAGGGTGCCAAAGCTGATAAAGATATTTATAGTTATACGAATCCCCGGAGAGCACAATTCCCAGGTAGTAAATTAGTTTTAATTAGCACTCCTTCGGCAAAAATGGGTTTGCTCTGGAATTTCTATGATCAGGGTCGAAAGATCCCCGGCAGATTGACCGCTCAGGCCGAAACTTTGTTTATGAATCCCCTGGTAGATAGAAACTTTTTAGAGAAGGAAAAAGCCCGCGATATCGACGCATATCTGAGAGAGTTTGAGGCTCAATTCGCTGAGAAAGTCGAGGCCTTCCTGAGTTTTGATCTCGTTGAAAATGCTCTGAAACTGGCCGGCGATCTACCATACAAAGAGGGCAATATATATTATGCGGGTATAGACGCCTCAGGACTTGCGGGGCGTGATAAATTTTCTCTGGCCATAGCTCATAAGCAGGGATTTGATGTATATATCGACAAGGTCAAATCCTGGAATCTGAAAGATCCCGACCCGATTATGAAAGATATCGAGGAGCTTGCCGGGATCTATCATATTAAAAAGGTTTCCATTGATAAATACGCCCGGGGTTGGGTTGAATCTTCTTTAAAGAAGATAGGCTTATTTGTGAATATCCGGCCGAGCCTGGCTTCCATCTATGTAAATATCAAGAGCCTTATGCTCGGGGGCAAGCTCTTTTTACCGGATAATCAGGCAATCAAGCGGGCTTTTCTGAATACATCGGCCTACTACGGCAGGAATAATCAATTATCGATCGCTCACGAGCGATCCGACAACGAGGGCCATTCAGATGAGGCGGACGCAATTTGCACGTGTTGCTTTGATATCATAGAGAAAAAGGAAGAAGAATTGGGGGGTATATTGCATTATGACGGACCGGGTGCAATCTGGGTCGAAAGGAATCCTAAAAGTCCACCGGAGAAATGGAACCAACCTCATCTGGTTACTCCGGAAGAAGAGGCAAAAGAAAAAGAGGAAGAAACTTTTAACTGGTATTGATAAAAAGAAAATATTTGACATCTAAAATTATTTAGCTTATAATAATTACAATATTTAATTTGGTATGAAAGGAAGGTTAACGATATGAATAATAACGATTTTCTCTCTGTTTTTGATGTCGGGAAAATCCTTGACGTGTCAAAGGAAGTAGTAAATACCTGGCTAAGAAAGGGCAAAATAAAATACTCTTTGGCCGGCAGGTTACAGAAGATAAGAAAAGATGATCTTCTGTATTATCTAAAGAGGATCGGTAATAGCCCGGAGTCAATGGAAGATTTTGAAAGAGGTATCGAAAACTATTTAGCGCAAAAAAGAATATGGGGAAAACAATTTAAGACAAAATTAAGAGATCTGGAAAAGGCAAGAAGATGAGAATTAAAAAGATAATATTTAGCAGGGCAGATAATTTAAAAATAGAAATGTTTTGTCTTTGGAATGGAATGAAGAATTCACTGGTTCCTTTGATGTTTGCCGAGCAATTTCAGAAAGAGATGATAGAACTCAAGGGCTTGGTATCCGAAGGGGAATATCAGGAATTTTTGTCAAAATGTTTCGGTGTGAAGCTGGAAAATGCAGTTGAGCAAGCAGAAAATATTATTAAGAAAAAGAGGTCAAAATAAATGGCAGAAATTGAATTAACCGATGAGCAATTTTTAGAGGCCTGCCGAGAGGCGGGAATCGAGAAGAGCCTGAATAGTTATACCGCTAAAATTGCGGATAAGCGAACTTCCGAAGGGATCGAAACTTTTAAAAAGAATCAGGGGAAAAAGGATTTAACCGATAAGGAAAGACTTCAGGAAGCCGAAAAAGAAATCTCGGAAATGAAGAATAACAACGCCAAGAGTATTTTAAATAATTCGGTCAAAAAGGCTCTAAAAGAAGCCGATTTGAGCGAAGGATTTGCTCAGTATATCAAGGTCGATAAGGAAGAGGATATTGAAAATGCCGTAAAAGATTTGCAAGAAAATATTTTAGGGCAGAAACAAGAATCCATAGACAAAAAATTAAAAGAAGGGGATATCCCCTTAAAAGGCGAAAGCACTTTCACCGGATCGGGATCTTTGGAGACGGAAGCAAAGGACTTTGCAAAGAAAATTTCCATCAAAGAAGAATAGAGGTGAAAGAAAATGGAATTTAGTATACTTTCAAGCATTTTGAAACCCAAAGTCCTGAGCTCGTTCGTTGACGAATGGAAGCCAGGCAAATCTCCAATCGAGAAATATCTGCCTTATAAGACCATACCGGCGCTGACTTACGAAATCGTTCTCGGTGCTTTTTCCAGGCCAATGGCAGACGTAACCGCTTATGATACAAGTTACCCACGCAAAGGAAGGCCTAAATTAGACAAAATTTCGGGCCAAATTCCAGCCATTAGGGTTGAGAAACAAATGTCTGAGGTCGATCTTAATAGTTTTATACAATTTTCGGCAATGAAAGATCCGGACACCGAAGCGGTGATCTCGTTGGTATTTGGGGATATTATCTATTGTTACGAGGCTTGCAAAAATCGTTTAAGTTGGCTCGGATTCCAGGCTTTGAGCAAGGGCGTAATTTCCTTGACTGCCTTAAATAATGTGGGAATCGTAACCGAGGTCGATATTGACTTTCAGGTAACGAATAAGAGCGGGGCCTCTGTTGCCTGGAACGCTACGGTAGACACAACGAAACCGATAAGCGATATTATCGCTCTTTGCGATTTGGCCCGGCTGTCAGGAGTTATCTTCAAAAAGATTTTGATGAGCCGGACGTCTTTTTCCTATATGAGAAAATCTGAGGAAACGATAAATTTCTGTTTCGGGGCGTCGGGAAGCGCGGTTACTAAATACCCGAATTTGTCAGTAATTAACGAAAATCTGGTCGCTGATGGTTTACCATTAATCGACCTAATCGATGTATACTTGCAATTCGAGAATTCTGAGCACGATATCACAAATCTGCAAGCCTGGAACGAAGGGACGATTTGTTTCCTTCCGTTCGACGAAGTTGGCTGGGTTTTGAACTCAAAAACTGCCGAAGAGGCCTTCCCGCCTAAGCAGGTATTGCAAGAGAAAAAGGATATCGTTCTGATCTCGAAATGGTCGGACGTTGCGCCCATAAGGGAGTATTGCGCCGGTGCGGTAAATGCGTTTCCGGCTCTGAAACTGTCTCATCAGATTTTTATGATGAATAGTTTAGCGACGAGCTGGGCTGGTTAATAAAAGATAATTATAAAAATATCCTTGCAGGACGTCGATTAATGCAGGGAGAAAATCCCAGGTGGACGAGATCGCCGGGGTGATCTGTAAGGGTGAAATTCCCTTGTTTATTTCATTGAACATTGAGCGGGGAAGGGTGCTTTGCGAACTTCCCCGCCCAAATTTATTTAATTTTTATTTGTTTGATTTGTAGACTCAAAATTTCTTCGTCTCCGCTCAAAGGGCAGGGTTGGAATTCCCTGCCTTGCAATTATTCTTTAAATTATTTATAAAATAAAAAAGGGACCTAAACCGGCAAAGGTTAAAATCCCCTTTTTAAAAAATATAGAGCTCCGCAAGAATACGGACTTTGTATATATACAATAAACGATTTTACTCGGAATGTCAATTCCAAGATAGATTTTGAACCGCTGGTTCAAAATTCACAAAAGATAGGTGATTAGTATAAAGTATCGAGAGAATAATGTCAATTCACAAGACCAATTGTCCACCGCGGTGGACAATTCAAAAAAAGATAGGTGATCAGAATGAACATACTGAAAGGAAAACTCAATAAAAAAAATATGGCGAAATTCGCCGGAGTGAAAATAAAGGACGTGGACAGGTCCCTGGATCTATTCAGGGAAAAGGGCTATATCAGTTATGAAAAGATCCGGGGCAAATACCATTTTATTTTATTCGGGGAGCCAATAAAGGAAATAGAATTAAATAATGAAACAGGATAGGAAAAAAATCAAAAGGGAAAAAAAGAGGCTTCGGGCTATCCGGGAAATGAAGGAACAAAGGAACAAGAGGAAACGCAATATCGATCTTATATTCCCGAAAAAAAGGGATATCGAATTTTCCGACGCGTCGGAAAAAGAATAAAAATACTGGCCGGGATTCCCGGTCTTAAAAGCCTGGCGGGACCGGTGAGGGGTCTATAATTTCTCCTTTCAGCCGGTCCTTCCGGGTCAATGGAAGGAGAAATTAATGGAACGAATGTTTACCCTCTGGGATAACCAGAACAGAAGAAAAATCGAAGTTGAGGCCAAGAAAATTGGCAAAGAATGGAAGGCGTTCTGTCCTTTCCACTCCGACAAAAAAACTCCGAATCTAAGCATAGATCCCGACAAAAACGGCGGGGTCTATTTCTGCTTCGCTTGTGGCGCTAAAGGCCAGTTATTCGATCCGAATCTTACCGATAAAAAAAAGACCATTGAAGAAGTCTATTCCTACAAAGACGAAAAAGAAAAATTAATCTTTCAGGTGGTTAGGTATGAACCAAAAGAATTTAAGCAGAGAAGGCCGGACCCCGATAAAGCAGGGGAGTTTATCTGGAATCTTAAAGGTGTCAAAAGGATAATCTATAACTTGCCCGAGATCACAAAGAAAAAGGATAAGATAATCTTTCTTTGCGAAGGGGAAAAGGATTGCGATAATCTGGCCAAAATAGGAATCCTGGCTACCACTAATTCCGGCGGTGCCGGCAAGTGGAGATCAGAATATAATCCTTATTTCAGGGAGCGGGAAGTAGTGGTACCACCTCACAATGACGATACCGGCGAAAATCATCTGCAAGTTGTGGGCAAAAATTTAATGGGGATTGCTAAAAAAATTAAGGTTTTGAGATTGCCGGGACTGGAAAAGGGAGAGGATATTTCCGATTGGCTGGATCGAGGCGGGGACATGGAAAAACTCTTTGAACTGATAAGGACTGCTCCGGAATTCATTCCATTACCGGAAGAAGAAGAAAAAGAATCCGAGGGAATCCGGGGAGAATATTTCAGGGCTACCGATCTGAAGAATTCAGAGAATTTTTCTATAAAATATGTTGGAAAATTAATATACTGCCAGCCCTGGAATAACTGGCTGGTTTATAGCGAGGGAAAATGGAAAATAGAATCAAAAAGAGAGACCCAGGAACTTGCTAAAAAAGTAATAATGGACTACTACAAAAAAGCCTCTGAAATGTTAGATGATGAGAACAGAAAAAATTTAATCAAAGAGGCCTTAAAATGTGAAAGCCAGAGATCTATCCGGGCAATGATCGATCTGGCTACTTCGAGTATGGCCAGACTGCCCGAAGATTTCGACCGCGACCTTTATATTCTAAATTTAGAAAATGGAACTATGGAAGATTTAAAGATTATGGAACTTGGAGAGCATAAACCGGAAAATATGCTGACCAAAATAGCGGGTATAGGTTATAAGCCGGGAGCAGATTGCCCGAAGTGGCTGGCTTTCCTGTATAAGATATTCGAGGGCAATGAAAACCTGGTAGATTATATTCAAACTGCTTTAGGTTATTCTCTAACTGGGGATACTGGGGAGCAATGCCTGTTTATCCTTTACGGCATAGGAGCGAACGGAAAAAGCACTTTTATAAATGTCATTCACGAAATAATGGGAGACTACGCGATCAATACCCCATTTAGCACCTTTTTAGGCAAGGGGAGAGGGGATAATATCCCTAATGATCTGGCCAGGTTAAGAGGAGCCAGGTTTGTATCAGCAATCGAAGCCCCGGGAGAGAGAAGATTTAACGAGGTTTTATTAAAAACCATTGTAGGGGGCGATCTGATAACTGCTCGATTTTTGAGACAGGAATATTTCGATTTTTATCCGGAATGCAAGATCTGGCTGGCTACCAATCACAAGCCGATAGTAAAGGAATTTTCGCTGGGATTTTGGAGAAAAATAAGGCTGATCCCCTTCAAAGTTAGCATATCGGAAGAGGAGAGGATTCTGCATTACGATAATATACTGCTGAAAGAGAAAGAGGGGATTTTTAACTGGATTCTGGAAGGGTTTAAAAAATGGAAGGAAAAAGGTCTAAAGACACCGGAAGAAATAATAGAGGCTACTGCAGAATATAAAAGCTCGATGGACGTGATGGCCGAATTTATAGAGGAGTGCTGTATAGAGAATCATCGGGTAAAGATTACTACCAAAGAATTATATAAAGCCTATAAAAACTGGTCTGAGGAAGGTGGCGATAAGCCAGTAAGTAAAGACGCATTTAGTAGGCAATTAACAGAAAGAGGTTACAAATCAATAAGGACCGGATCACCTAAACAAGAAAGAGGCTGGGGCGGTATTGATTTAAAAAATAAAGAGGAAGAGTTACCATATTAAAAATTAAAATAGACACGTTAAAATAGACACGATAGACACGATTTAGGCTTTACAGCGTAACCCCTTATGAGAAAAAAACATAAAATTAACCCGATTTTAGTGATATCGTGTCTAACCTGTCTAAAAATGGATTAATTTTAAGAAAAAAAAGGTGGTGATCTCATGCTAATTAACAAAGAAAGTGAGAAACATATCCGGAATCTTGCCAGGTGCTTCAATCGGCTTAATGAACTTTTTGAAAAGCTCGGATATTCTTTTACTCTTTCGGAACTACTAAAGATTAAGGGTCTATCCCAGGCTAAAAAGGATAGTATCTTTTCTGATGTGATGGGTGAAGTCTCTCAGCTCTTATCTGAATTGGGAATAGATTATAAAGATTATCCGGGCGGATATGAAGATTGGGAAACGGTAACTTTATACCAATTTAATTTATGTAAAGCAAAGGAATCGAATAAGGGATAAAGAGGCCTATCGAAAAATTCTTTTTTATTTTTCGACGATTTCGGTATTTTTCGGTAGAAACCCTTACCGAAATATTTTGATGGTATTAAACACAATAAGGATTTTGTTTATAATAAAATGATATCGAAAAACCCTGTAAATACTCGTAGATAAGGATTGTTTAAAATAAAAATAAAAACATTTTAAGGAAGGGCTTGACTTTTCTTTACAATATTATATAATAAGGAAAAACGTAAAGAAGGGAGATCAAGAAAATGAAAACAGTCCAACCTATAAGGGATCTTAAAGCAATCCGGGCAATCAAAGGGAATCTAAAGAGGAAGAATCCCCGGAATTTTCTGCTCTTTACCCTGGGAATTAATACTGGCCTCAGGATATCGGACCTTCTTAAATTGAAGGTTGAGGACGTCCAAGACGAGAAGGGGAGAATCTTAGAATATTTGGATCTTACTGAGAAAAAGACCAAAAAGCAGAGGCTAATTTATATTAATGATGAGGCCAGAAGTGCCTTAGAATACTTTCTTGAAAAGACCAAAATCTATGAGTTGGATCGCTACCTCTTCATATCGGATAAGACCAAAATAAATAAACCTATTAGCCGGATTCGAGCCTGGCAGTTGATTCAATCCTGGTGTAGAGAGGTCGGGATCAAGACCAGAATCGGAACTCACACCTTACGCAAAACTATGGGATATCAGATGAGGATAGCCGGGGTTGCCATTGAGATAATTCAAGAGGTCTTAGGCCATCAATCTATATCGATGACGAAGCGCTACCTGGGTATAACCGATGATGAGGTAACTAAGGCGTTCAAGAATTTTAACTTATAAGCTCGGGTCCCGAGCTATCATATTAAAAGAGTGTACAAGTTTTTAACCGAAAAGGGCGAAAAACGCATACAAAGCATAGCGGGGTTTTCTATACCCCTCTTAAAACGCAAAATTGAAGGTCTGAAAATTGGCGATATCAACGGAAAGCCTTATATCTTCTAATTGTGTGATACTATCACACTTTTTAATAAACGAAGTGGGCTTGATATCATACCAATAGGATCGAATAAACGCTAATCAGGCTATCAGGGAACGTCAGGAAGGGGTATTCTGAGCAATTATCAATTAAGAAAGGGGGTTTGAATAATGGAATGGTGGATTATCGGAATATTGTTAATCGCGATGGCAGGAATAACTTATTTTTCGATTAATAAAAAGAAAAAATGAATAAGTGAATTAATAAAAGGGGGTGATAACCTATACTGATTGTCTAACAATTTTTAAGGAAGTTATTAAATAAATATAAGGAGAATTGAAGAAATGAAAAGGAAGTATTTTTTGATAGTTTTATTTTTAATATTATCGATGTTTTTATCGGGTTGTGGTGGTGGAAATTCTACTAAAGATGAAGAGGCAATAACACCAGAAATAAAACAGGAGATTAAAACTTTAAGTGAGGGATCTGCAAGTAAGTATATTTCGATTACTGATATTAGAGAATCCAGCGGGTCTATTTCTGTTGATATTAAGTTATTAAATGAACCTTTATCGATTGATGAAGTTAAAATGTGGACTGACGCTGTTTGTGAAAGTTGCTATAAAATCTTAAAAAAACATGATCTTGATTACTTTATTCATGTTTGGGCAAAACGTCCTAAAGGTGAAGACTTTGTAAAAATATATGGAAGAACTAACTACGATAAATATTCAGGTATATTTAAATTCAAAGACGCAAAAGAACTTAATTTATAGTAAAAGGAATCCCGGCGGTCCGGTCTTCTTCCAGAGTTCTCCGGATTGCCGATTCCCTGCTCTCCGGTTTTTAGTCACACTCCGGAGAGCAGGGATATAAAGTACTTTCTATTCAGGTGAATAGTTAGTATTCACTATTCGCTAACGACTAACTAATTGGTCAATTGGTCAATTGGTCAATTGGTTAGTTAGTACTAACTATTCACTATTCGCTAACGACTAATCGAAAGCTTTAGTATATCGTACATCGTACATCGTACATCGTATCGTATATTGAGTATCGAGTATAGCAGCTTTAGCAGCTACCATGGCAGCAGCTACAGTGGCAGCGGCTGCCGCAGCGCTATATTAGTTATTTATTTAAAAAATATTGGAAATAAATAAAATTTCAATAACTTGATAAGTGTACAACTTATGGAGGGTACGGACCATTTTACCATTTCTAAAGAGAGAGATTAAAAGTACTCTTAATCAAATCACGAAAATTTTACAGGCGAGGCGCCTGTCCTGCGGATTTGATTTATCGAACTCTCCCCCTGGGGAGAATGATATTTAAAGAATTAGAACGGCGTTCTAAAAATTAAAAGGTGGTGATCTTATAATGGCCAAAATAAAAAATGGTGGAGGAGATAAATCTAATCTGGATGAAATAACCAGGCGCTTAAATATACTTGATGAAATTTATAAAATCGCTAAACCTGCTTTGGATAATTTTTATAACTATGGCCTCAGGGAATCTGAAATTATTACAAGACAAAAGCGGTTAGGTATATTAGATAATATTTGCCAGGCTTTAAAATCTCTTTGAGAAAAGGCGGTGATCATAAAGAAATGGTCGGGATAAATACTACAAAATTAAAGACTTTAAAACGAACTAAAAATTTTTATATATGGGAGTTAAAGAGAGAAGAAAGTTTGACTGAGAACGAAAGATCTAAATATCTGCTAGCTCTAAAATCTATTAATAGGATCATTCGAGAAAAAGAGAACTCCGGAGAAAAGGAAAAGCATAAAGAAGCAGTATTCCTGAATAAAAGAAGTTATTAAAAAATCTCGGTGATTCGGGAGGACTAAAAGAACAGGCCTGGATCTCCGGTCCCCTGCTTCCTTAAATAAACATTTTTTCAAAGGGAGCAGGGGAGACTGGTAATTTTGACAATAATTTTTTAATATGTTATATATGTTAAAATATGTGTGTAAAAAGAGGTGATATTATGAGGATAGTAAAGAAAAGTCCGATTTGCCCTCAATGCGGTGGTAGATATGTCTATGCCCGGATTAAAACAAAAGATTTTTGGTGTCGATACTGTAATTTTATCGGTTCCCGGAGAGTTTTCTTTCGGAAAAAAAGGAAACGGAAGGCCAAGAGGTGATGATTCAATGACTGAATATAATGAGCGTTTAGAAGCAATGATCAGGCGTTTAAGCAATCTAAAACAGAACTGGAATAAAACTCCGGAAGAGATCAGGGCGATGGCGATTAAATATTTAGAGTTACCTAAAGCAGATAGGAAACTGCAGGACCTTAATATTATCGATTTCGCTACCGGTCAGGATTGGCTCAATATATCTTTTAAGAAAAGACCGGCGCAAGAGGTTATACTTCGAGTTATTTATGGTATGCCTTTAAACGATGATCAGTTAAAAATCTATCGAAAAATCACTACGAACAGAAAAGAATTTGAAGCCGAAATAGAAAAAGAGGAAGCGGTTTTAGTTTTGGGGGCCAGGTCCGGAAAATCTCTAATCGCTTCGATAATTGCCTTATATGAGGCTACTCGTAAAAAGTGGGCTAAATATCTTATGAAAGGCGAATCCGGTTATTGTGTAATTATTTCTACCAGGCAAAAACAGAGCGAACAGATAATCGGCGCTAATTGCCTTCGGTTAATGGAAAATTCTAA
>JABUBM010000400.1_pt1 | contig 10652 bp, 11 predicted proteins | sample 7240321 | NCBI WGS metagenome assembly JABUBM01 (sample SAMN07256344, study PRJNA390944) | subsurface metagenome | isolation source: Methane hydrate marine sediment | place: Pacific Ocean: Eastern North Pacific, ODP site 1244 | collected 2002
GCTAACTCCATCTACTGCTTTCAGAACACCCTCGTCTAAATAAAAATAGGCTTTAAGGTCATTTACTTCCAATAAGGAACTATCATTTTTCATTGTAAATCCCCTTCTTTTTGTCAAGTGTTACATTCTTTTGCTTGAGGGTTGTTTGCCTTAAATAAAAATCTACATTTTCAAAGGGTTCTCGCGTTGATATTTTTCCAACCGCCTTAGAAGCATATTCATAAAACGCTCAGCATCAACTCTTAGTGCAACCTCTACTCTTGGTAGCCACATCCATCATAAGATCTGGTAACTTTCTAAGTTTTCCCAATCCTTGCTTTTTAGGATGCCACATAGCAAAGCTGTGAGATCGTTCACTAAAGTTACTTCTCATACACTACTCTTCCCTCAACCAGCGTCATAATAACACTTAAACCTTCGTCAAGGATAACTATATCGGCATCCTTTCCTCTTGTTAAGCTCCCCTTTCTATCATTTACGTTTATTACTTTGGCTGGGTTTACGGTAGCCATCTTAATCGCATCCTGTATTGATAAGTCCACAAATTTGACCATATTTCTTACACACCTGTCCAGCGTAGTCACGCTACCGGCAAAGGCATCACGCGTTAAAAGCTTGGCTACAAAGTTTCCCTCCTCTTCTGGGATTTCAAACTCCTCTGCCACATTAGTCTCAACGATGATATCCAATCCCCCCGATGAGTATTTGCCTGGATTTAATCCGGCAGCACATATAGCATCTGTTATAACTGACACCTTGTCTAGACCCTTTGCCTTTATTATCAGCTTTATGAGACTGGGAGGAAGGTGATGTCCGTCGGCAATTACTTCCGTGGTTAGCTCATCCAACAAAAGTGTTGACTCTATGACGCCAGAGATCCTGTATGCATTAATCCTTTTAAGTCCTGACATTCCTGAGTACATATGTGTTACGTGAGTATATCCGGCCTCAATGGCAGTAAGGACCTCTTGGTAGGTTGCGTTGGTATGAGCAATTGAGGCCACAATCTTACGCTTTCTTAGCTCTCGTCCTAATTCCAATCCTCCTTCTAACTCAGGGGCTGCGGAGACTCTGAGAATACAATCACATTCATCCAGAAACCTTAGATATTCCTCTGGCTTTGGATTTTTTATGAACTCTGGATTTTGTGCCCCTTTTTGCTCAATGGAAAAATATGGCCCTTCAATGTGGGCGCCTAAGACCTGTGCCCCAGGTAATGTCCTTTTCTTAGCTAACCCTATGACCTTGACTGCTTTTATTATATCATTCATGGAAGCGGTTGTAGTGGTAACAAGAATGGAAGTTACGCCTCCTTTGGCATGGGCAACTGACATTTTCTCTATGGCTTTCTGTGATCCATCCATGGTATCTGTTCCACCTCCACCGTGAACGTGAATATCGATAAATCCTGGAGCCAAACACTTATCAGCAGCATCTATTACCTTTATTCCTTGAGGAACTTTAACTTCACCCTCTGGGCCAACGCAGGAGATTTTACCATTCTCAACGATCAATACGCCATTATCTATAACTCTCATCGGAGTTATTATCTTTGCATTTTTAAATGCAAGAGTTTCTCTTTCGCACATGTTTTTTCCTTCCAGCATACATATGGGTCTATCTATACTTATTCCTTGAAACTCTGATTGGAGAAATCATCCTTGATTCATCTTGTGTAAATCTGTGTGATCTTGTGCCTCATTTTCAAGTAGCTTAGCTGAATCCTTATCTAAAAATAGAAACGCCTTTTTATGTTTTCTCAATATGGAAGCAGGGTGTTCTGGAGAAATAGTGCCTTCAAGGCAATCTTTGACGGCTTGTGCTTTACGGGCATCGGGAACAATACAGATTATACTCTTTGACTTCATAATTTGCTTGATAGACATCGAAATCGCTCTATACGGTACCTCCCTGAGGCTATTAAACCATCCTTCACCGAGTTGTTGTCTCCTGCAGGCTTCATCAAGTTCAACTACAATATATGGCTTTTCAGTGTTAAAATCCGCTGGAGGATCATTGAAGGCTAAATGTCCATTCTCACCAATTCCCACAAAGGAAATATCAATTTCTTTCTTTCTAATAATTTTATTCAATCGTTTGCATTCTGACTCTGGGTCTTCAGCGTCTCCCTTAATTAAATAAACAGCTCCAGGATGTACCTTGTTAATTAATCTTTCCTTCAAATACTTTCTGAAACTTGCAGGATGATCTTCTGGGATACCTATATATTCATCTAAGTGAAACATTGTTGTCTTTGACCAATCAATTGAAGGCAAAGTGATAAGAGCCTCTAAAAACTCAAATTGAGATGCCCCGGTAGCTGCCACAAAAACTGCCTCACCTTTTTCCTTTATCGTCCTTCTCAGTATTCTTGCTGCTTGTTTAGCAACGGCTTTTCCCATTTCTTGCTTAATTTCAAATATTTTTATTTCAACCATTATTAACTCATCTTTTCTCGACAATTTGAGTTATCCTTATCAGCTCACTGTATTTCTCCTCTGCTACTGTCCTGGATCCAGCTTTAATTTCCTTCTCAACTGGACCTCTTTTAATTGCTGATAACATAAGTTGTTTAGGATTCATAACGTAAATAATCTCCTCTCATATAATCAACCAGTTAATTTTGTTGTTATTCCCATATTTCATGTAAAACACGCCCCTCCGCATTCTTAGGTATGGGAATGGACATAGCGTAAGCCATCGTGGGAGCAATATCCACAAGATTTATGGGTTTAGGATTGATGACACTCTGACGGATTCCTGGCCCCTTTATTATAGTTACTGCCCGCATAGATCCATATCTTCCCCGACTGGTATGAAAGTTACCGTGGTGGCCACCCTTAAACCAGGCCTTAGCAAAATAAATCACATCTCCTACGTTCTCCCCCCATAGCCCAAAAGCCTCTGCATCCTCTCTTCTTAAAACAATTTGAGCATATTTATCGTGGGGATTATTGGAAGGAGCAGCCGACTCAATTATTCTAACAATTTCATGGCAAAGGCTATCATAGTCCTTTACATCAACAATTCCATTTGGTTGTCTTCCCTTAAGGTTAATCCAGATAAAGTTTCCTGATTCAAAGGCCTTGGTTTTCGTCCAATCAACCACAAAGGCTTTGCCTGTTCCTGCACCTGTTTGCATGGAATCCTCAATGAGAACTTGTTTTTCCTCATAAAAAAGCAATCCATGCTTAGCAAGCAATCTGTTAATATCTATTATGTCTGGTCGATGTTCAATATATCCATGGTCTGAGACTATCACCACCAGAGCATCATCTCTTACCTCTTTGAGAATCTCACCGACGTAGGCATCCGAAAGCATATAGGCGGTCTCAATCATCTCACTTCCCTTTTCATGAAAGGGGTCTTCTGGCTTTAAGCAATCAAAAAAAGAATGATTGGTAAGGTCAATGGCATGAAATTGAGTCATAAATAGATGCCATTCGTATCTTGACATAAGGTATTGAGCGGCTTTACTCAGCCACTGTCCTTGATAGCCAAACTCATCGACAAAATAATCAGCCTGCTGGGGACGTTCCATCCACCGACCAGGAACTGGCATACCAGCAATTGGCTGATAAGGTCCAATTTCTCTTACCAATTCAGGGCCCAGGGATTCCGGAAATGTCCAGCCCGAAGGAGGAAAAACCATACTTTGATAAAGCCTTATTTTACTTGCATTAGGGGCTAAAAAATAAAGTTTGAATCGAAATATGCCCTCTTTTTCTTCCCCTGAGGTCTGAAAACTTTCTCTAATCCAGGGGCTGAACTCTCCCACCTTAATTTGCCCCCATTTTTCTTTCATGCTTTTTGTCGGAGAAATAACCACTGAATTGTAACCACTGCCATTTCCATCATTGATTAGTAAGAGGTAAAATCTCTTTGGCTGGCCATCAATTGGACTCATTTGAAGCTCAGCTTCAAGAGGTGTGAGTTTTGTTTCTGGGATATCTGGCCAATTTTTAGCCGGACGAAGTTTAACCTGGAAGGAAAGGGCACATTTTCTTCCCGGAGCCTTTGTTCCCCCAAATATCCAGGGAATTTCATTATATTCATCAGTATAAAGCGTTTTAGGACAAATGGCGAAAATGCTACAATCAGGATCAGCATAGCCTGCTACCTGGATCCCTTTCCTTATTGTAGGAGGCCAGGAGGTAGTATATTTAAGGAGGAGGGGCCTTTTCCCCACTCGTTCAACAACATCCCAGATGTGCTCCACCTTGCAATGTCTGGAGGAAAATCCACTGGTGTATTCCTCAAGACGCCCCCGAGGATTAATCATGGCCATAGAGGTTACTCCATGAGTGCCAGCATAAGCTCCAGTAGAAATTGTATTCCAATTCACTGAAGTCGCTGGAGGAAGGGCACAAAGTGCCTCAGTGGTAAATCCTTCTCTCATCAATTTGGTTAAATTTGGCAGCGTCCCTTTCTTTGAATACTTTTGTATCATATCCAGCGTAGCTGCATCAAGACCGATTAGAACAACTTTTTTGATTTTGTGTTTCATCAAATTTACCTCCTCGTTTTAAGCTCACAGAAGCATTAATACTGTCTAATTTCTCCCGCTATCAGCGACAAAAATTCAGAGGCTTTCTATATATATTTACCCTAAACATCAACTTCTATTATGTTTATCGAATGAGCAGGGAGTCGGACTATTGGCTTTTTAGATAAATTCTCAATGCTCTTTTCAGTAATTGCTATTTCATGCGGGCGGTCAACGTCGTTATAAGCTAAGATATCAGAATGTATCAATTGATAAATCTGCACCGCTCCCAATAAGGGAAAATTCCGTAGCTTAATCTCACAATCGATACCTTTGTCTTTATGCTTATTTATCGCTGCTATAAATAACTTCTGCCGATGCTTATCCCAGGTTACAGATACATCTAAATATTTTACCTTAACTTTTTCCTTATCCACATCGCATTTGTATTCCTCCGATTCTATCAGTGCATCCAGAGCTATCTCGCCACTATGGCTAGTATACATCTTAAACACATGGTATTGGGGCCTTAGCACTATTCCTTTATCATAAACAAAAATCACACCTCGCATGTTGGTTGCGGGAGAGTAGTTAGCCATCGTAACCACTTTACACATTCGCTGAAAGGAATTTAGAACAGAAGCAGTGACCAGGGCATTCTGTAAATTATAGTACTTATTGTTATCATTTTCTCGAGGGTCCTCGTCAGGCGCCGTCTCTCTATAGTGGAGCCAGTCAAGGAAATTCCATTCGTCCCAGGCAATTTTTATCTCATTGTTTACAGAATTCATGCCTGCATTAATTACTCCCTTTAATACCCTGGTTCGATTTTCTACCACCTGAGAAACTGCCATAGCTGTATAGTAGTCTCTGGATAGGTGTGAATAGTATCCGTGGATACAAATATAATCAATATATTTACCTACCTGTTTTATTACCTCGTAGTTCCAATCTGGATCATCTGCCCCTGTGGCTATGAGCTTGATATTCGGATCCGGCCGTCTTCCTTTTATAGTCTTGGCAAATTCCTTGGCTGCTTTAGCATAATCTACTGCTGATTTGTGCCCTATTTGCCATTCGCCATAAATCTCGTTGCCAAGCCCCCAATACTTAACTCCATAAGGCTCCTTATTGCCGTACTTTTCTCTTAGCTTCGCATAATAAGTATCCTTGCGATTACAGTATTCTACCCACTCTATGGCTTCGTCAATAGTGCCAGTACCCATATTGAGACATATGTAAGGTTTGGCACCTATTCTCTGGCAGAACTGTATAAACTCATCAGTTCCAAACAAATTGCTTTCTTTTACCTGCCAAACCGGATCATACGTAGCTGCTCTACCTTCTTTCGGTCCTATCCCATTTTTCCAATGATAAGCAGAAGCGAAATTCCCTCCTGGCCATCTAATAATGGGAGGCTTTATATCTTTAAGAGCTACCATAACATCTTCACGAAATCCATTTTCATCTGACAAATCCGATTGCTCATCATAAATTCCGCCATAGATGCATCTACTCATATGTTCCATAAAATATCCGTAAATATTAGGGTTCACTTTTCCTATCGCTCTTCTCGAATCAATTTCCATCTTAAAAGCCATGATTTACCTCCCTCTCGTTTATTTAATTTTACAAGAGCTCACTAATTCTTTTAAATCTCCAGGCCTCCTTTTAATCCTCGTATGAATATCTTTACCATAAAGGCGAATACGATAATTAATGGGAAGGAGGCTAGGGCGTATCCTGCAAATAGTACACCATATGAGGCATAGAAAGCTCCCCGGAAAGCAAGTAATCCTACGGAAAGTGGCTTTAACTGTTTATCACTAATAACCAGTAAGGGCCACATAATATCATTCCAGGTAAATAAAAGATCCACTATAGCTACAGTGCCTAAAGCAGGTAAGGCTAAAGGAAAAGCCATCTTTAAAAATATGGTATGTTCTCTTGCCCCCTCGAGTCTGGCCGCCTCAAATATCTCCTTGGGTTGAGCAGCGAATGCTGTCCTTAATATGAGAGTTCCGATGACCACACTCTGAGCTGACCAATGAGCTAGTAATGCTTGGGGCTGATTCATCCAATTTAATGTATACATTATGGAGTAAAGAGGAATAAAGAGGAGAACCTCGGGAATCATCTGTAGGGCCAATATAGAAAAAAAGAGGGCTTCCTTGCCAGGAAAATCGTAGCGGGCAAACGCATAACCAGCCAGAGCAGATATCATAACCACAATAGCCATATTACAACCAGAATAGAATGCGCTATTTAATATATACTTACCAACTAGCTCAAGGACGGGGATATAATTTTCAAAATGTAGGGGTAGAGTGGGAGTCCAGAAATTAAGGTAGAATTGTTGGTTGCTCTTAAAAGAAGTCATAATTATAAAGAAAAGGGGATAAAAAGTGAGGAAACCTAAAAGAAGTAGACCTACATATTTTGGTATATTAGGAATAGTTCTTTGCCGGAAATTAATTTTCATTTTTTTCTCCTCAAGCCTTTGGTTTAATAAATTTGGTAGTGATATAGGTAAGGAAAAGGATGATCAGGAGTAAAATGACTCCCATAGCACTAGCATATCCAAAACGCATGTAATAGAAAGCTGTTTTATAAATGTATAGCCCTGGAACCTCGGTAACACTACCAGGTCCACCTTGAGTCATAACAAAAAAAAGAGCAAAAGCGCGCATATTACCCATGATGATTAAAATAATACAAAGTCTAATTGCTCCCATAACCATAGGTATATCCATATGAAAAATCCGCTTCCAGATAGAAGCACCATCGAGCCTTGAAGCTTCGAGAACCGAGGTGGGAATATCCTGGAGTTTTGATATGAGGATTAAAAAATTGAGGCTAGAAACATAGGGAAAAAATATAAGAAGTAAGCACCAGAGAGCGGTTCCATGCTCCCCCAACCAGGCATGAGTAAGTTCTTCCCATCCAATCCCAATCAAAAAATTGTTTAAAATACCGATTTGGGGATTAAAGAAAAATTTCCAGTAAAGAAAAGTTACCATAAACGGAACCACCATAGGGATAACATAGGCCACCTTCCATATATATCGTCCCCGCTCAGTTCTCAAATTAAAGACAAGTTCAGCCCCCACAAAAGCCAGGGGAATTACCAGTAATATTCTTCCTGCTGTATATTTAAGAATATTTACCATAGAGACCCAGAAAATCTCATCCTTAAAAATATCCATATAATTAGCCAGACCTACAAATCTGCTCGTTATCCCTGGCCTCCAGAAAAAAAATGAATAGTAAACAGCGGAAATCACGGCATAATAACGAAAAATTATCAGTAAAGCGAATATTGGTATCAAAAATAAGTAAGGGGTGAGGATAATTTTCTTCCTGTGTAATTTTCTTGCTCCCATCTCCATAACTTGCTCCTTGAAAAATTAGACAAGCCCCGCTCCGGACTTGACGAGCTACTATAAAAAATTGCCCCTCAGGCATTAATGTCTAAGGGGCAAAACTAAATATTCACCTTTACTTACACCATTCCCATTTGTGCTCGCCTGCCAACACTTTTACAGCATCATCTAGAATTTTTTGGAATTTCGTTTGAGCCTCTTTTACACTAATCTGACCACCTATGTAATCCTGCGTGACCCTAAGCCACTCATCACCTGCCTTTGGACCTAAACGAGTGGTGTAATCTTGAAATAGACGCGTCTTATATCCGAACACAGGCATAAAGGGAGCCAGCTCTGGATTGATTTTAGCTCCTTGTATTTTGGTCAGAGCCGGGAAGGCATAAGCCGCCCTACCAAAGTGATCTGCTGTAGTCCAGAACTTGAGAAAATCTATACATTCCTCTACTATCCCCTTGTCCTCAGCTACTGTGGTGATTCCGAAGCCATCATTAGGAGGAGCACCACCTGTTATGTATATTTCTCCGGTGGCATATTCACTTATCTCTTTTGTTACTGCGGGTACCTGCACCACACCAAAATCACATACCCCAGCTGCTGCCTCTTTGATAGGTGTCAGACTAAATAGCCCGTAATAACCAAGAAGAATCTTTTCCATGCCGAAAAGAGAGTAGGCCTCATCTCTGCTCAAAGTAGCATACCCTGCCACCCAGGTCTCTGACAAGTCTTTTATCACTTTTAGATACTCCGCAAATCTGGGGTCTAAGGCGTTGAACTTTTTATCATAAATAGCTTTTGCCAGTTCCTCAGGGCCTAATATTCTCCAGGTTTTCCATGCGCCAGCGTAATTTTCAGAAATCTCTGGCAAAAGCATATCTTCTCCTCTATCGGCGAAGAAAGCGGTCAAGACAACACTCTCTATCCATCTATAGGATGAGCCAGAAGACATGTATATACCGACTCCGTTCCCTGCATTTTTCAATTTTCTACCAGTGTTAAGAAAATCTGTCCAGGTCGGCCAATCGACAGTTAACCCCATTTCCTTGAATTTATCCTTATTGTAATAGAGGGTACAGCCACCGACCATTGTCAATGGTATTTCATATAGATGACCGTCGGGGTGTTTTACGCCTTCCCACATCCATTGAGGAAGGATATCGGCCCACACATCATGGCCCAGATATCCCTTGGGTATATAGGGATTTTCCTCCTTTAGATATTCATCCAGACGAACCCACCATCCTTTTTGCATCATCCTCTGTGCACGAAGATTATAGACAAACTCAGGAGCATCCCTTACGGCCATTTTGGTGGTAAACCAGGTGTAAAAATCTCCAATGGGCATGTAATCTCCCACTATCAGAGTAACATTAGGGTGGAGCCTCATATACTCATTCATTATCTCCTCTGTTACTGCGGCTACTTCTGCTCTGGTTTCAGGATGATACCATTCGTCAGTCTGCATGCGGATAGTAATTTTTTCTTCCCCCGCTGCTGCTTGGATGAAAACAGCAGTTACACATAGTGACATTACTAACAAACTTGCTAAAACACAAGTTATTTTTTTCCTTTTCATTTTTTTTATCTCCTTTAACTTATTTTGTTTCAATCTTTTATAAAATCTCCCAATCTCAAAGAATTGTAGCTAAGTAGTATCATCACCTCTCTTTCCGCTACTAAGATTTTTTCTTTGATAATTAGGAGTTACGTTTATCCTCCGTTTAATTCTTTGAGAAGCTTCTCTAAATATTCTTTCTCTTCTTGGAAAACCCTCATTTTCCTAAGCTAATGGGCCTATTTATTTGCCTCTCATCTCCCCTGGTCCTATTTTTAGCTTCTTAATCTTATTATAAATTACCTAATTTTTTCTGAGGTAGCAATCCACCAATCCTTCCCACCTGCCTAATTATATCCTCAAGCCTATCCTGCTGTTTACTGTCAAATGAAGCTCGCAAAATGACAGCCAGGGCATTCCTTATTTCGGCTGTTTTCTCGTTATTTATGTAGGCCATTCAAAGATCCTTCCCTTAGCCCTCCGTATTTCTTTTCCAAGGATTCTGGTAGCAACCAAGCCTTTATTTCCTTTTCTGTAATCTCAAAAGAGTTTCCCCAACCAGCTACGAATTGCTGTTTGAACTCTTGATAGAAAGCCTCTGCTACACTTTTACCCATACAGTCCGTTAGAATTGACAATGCTGTATCTGCTGGTCCCGACCCAGAATATCCCCAATTAAACCCATCAGGGGAATGTCGAACTATATGTGGCAGGGGATAGCCTTCGTGTTGCTTATCAACCATAATGACTTGACCACCAACTCCTCCATCAACTAACTTGCCTCTGTATGTTTTCATTGCTTTTTACCTCCCTCAGCCCCGCCTTGGTAAGACTTTGTTGATACATTTTTTTTGAACGTTCAGTTCCATATACAGGATTGCCCTCTTTATCAATAAAAAACGACAGGGGTAGTAAATCTTTCCATCCTGCTAATTCTCTTATAGTTGGTAAGTCTATGTTACCAATAAAGCTCCCGTGTGGACCAAGCTGGTGCCAAATAATCCTTTGCTCCCTCCGAGCAAAGGAGCCTGCGGACCAGACCGTCAGGGCACGGGATTGTCCGCGGACGCAGGATGATATTCTCCCTGATATTCCCATAGACTCCTTTGCAAAGTAATAAAAAAAGGACAGGCAACACATAAAAGCATTACCTATCCTTTGAAGTTTACCTTTTTGGGGGAAGAGATCTAACTTAATTTTTCTCTCCTTACCAGTTAAATTTTAGCCT
>JABUBM010000401.1_pt1 | contig 10650 bp, 18 predicted proteins | sample 7240321 | NCBI WGS metagenome assembly JABUBM01 (sample SAMN07256344, study PRJNA390944) | subsurface metagenome | isolation source: Methane hydrate marine sediment | place: Pacific Ocean: Eastern North Pacific, ODP site 1244 | collected 2002
GGGTGTCGGGGTCAGCGGTTTCTACTTCAACCTGTAATACCTACGCACAGGCTTCCACCCCATATTTTCAAACATAGGGTGGTCTGATTCTTCTTCCCTGCCGGTGAACTTTATAACACCCTCTCTGGCTAGAAGGTTCATCTTCTTATTAAAACTTGAGTAGCTCGCTCTATGATACCGGTAACGCCGACCTTTCTCTTGAGCCATCCGGTCCAGCTCCGCTTTATATGCTCGGTGTATTTGAGCACCATAAGCCTCGCCGTTCATTGAGAGATAATCTATTATGAACTGTGTTGTGGACAGAGGGTGGTGATTGCCGCCTCTTTGTCTAGTTATCTTCAGCTGGTCTACCATTTACTTCTTCTCCTTCCAGAGGTCGTCATACCACTTCCTCTGCTCCTCATCACTAAACTGGATGTAGCCGGCAGTGGTGGCGACGCTGGCATGTCCGAGTTGCTGTTGAAGCCGAATGAGGTCAGCATAGTTGCCTTTGGTTACCCTGACACTGTGGACTGCCAGGCTGTGTCTTAAATGATGAGGATGGGGATGTCTGCGTTGGGATACTAGGGGGTCACCAACCTCAGTTATGCCGACTCTCTCGGCTGCCTGTCTCACTACTAGGTAAGCCATCTGTCTTGTTATAGGTATCACAAACTCAGACTTGTCTTGTCTTTTCTCTAGGTATTCTTTCACCATGGCCAGGGTCCCAGGGTCCACGTCTATCCGCCGTGGCGGATTACCCCTTCGTTTAGCATGTCTAATAATAAGGGCGTTTTCGTTCCAGAGGATTTCTGATACTCTTAACCCGAGTACTGGGCTTCTATCTTTCCCTGGTCGGACCAGCTCCGACACCCTCATCCCAGTTCGCCACAGCAACCTTATCAGCACCCGGTCCCTGAGGTTGTCGCAACCTTCAATCATGGCTTCCACTTGCTCCGGGGTTAGGAATCCCTTAATATCACGCATGGCACGTGCTTCTACCGGCATTGCTTAACCCTCCTCTTTCTCTGATGCTCTGGTTAATTTATTGGCGAGCCAATCAGGAATTCCGATATCCCCTACTTTGGGATTAACCCTGTCGAGGATTTCCAGTAGTAGCTGGGGAGATTTACCTAGGAGCACCCCAATATCAAACCATGTCCCGCAATTAATTAGAATTTCGCTTTGCTGCTCGGGTGGCAGATAACCAAATATGTCGAGGGCTAGGGATGCCAGGGTGCCAAAGAAAGTGTTAGCAGCTTCTTGCTCTTCGCGAGTTCCTACTCGGCTAAGGAGAGGTTTAAGCTCTTTGGTTACCTCTTCCATAACCTCTGGCAAATCCTCAAGTGCAATAACCGGTACTTTTTTTAATCTCTTTTCCATCTTTTACCTCCTCTCTATATATACTGCTAAAAGAGGCCAAAATTGGACATTGCGATAACCGACTCAGTTGCTTATTTCTTTGATTGTATTGTGTGTGATAACGAGCACAGGCTGGGGTAATATCGGTAACTCCACTTGCTCTAACTTTTTGACCGTTTCTATCCGTCGTGCTGTCCAAGCAATAATTCGATAGTCAAGTTCTGCCCAGCTTAGTTTCAATAATTCCGGGATACATTTGCCATACCACTGGTGTCTGTTTACTTCTACTCCAAGGTGCTTCTGGTTAAAAACAGCGTGAATGTCTATGACACCGTAAGTATATCCAAGATATTTTGCTACCTTTAATGGAAAGGTTACTTTGTAGTTTATTGTTTCACATAAGTAAGCCCCCATTCTCTTCAAAAACTCAACCATCTCTTTTTCGGTTATCCCTAATGGCCAAGACTGTTTTAAGGCCGTCTGAATACCTTTGACTAACAAGATAAGTGGTTGGTCAATGCCATCGAAATCTTTAACCAATAAGGGATAATTCTCTTCTAACATGCTTTGACAATTGTTAAATTTGTCCGTATATGGTATAATTTATCATAAGTATTACCTGATGTCAAATTAAGTGATATAATTGAGACATGGACAGGCCAAAGGGAGGAAATTGATGCCAGCTGTTGTCAGGCTTAACAAAAAGGGATTAGCTGAGCTGATAGATAGTATAAAGGAGAGTGAGGGGGACACCTCGGAACTCGAGAATCTCATGGCTCAGGTCACTGAAGATGAAAGGGCCCGGCGGCCAGTGAGACGGATGGGGAACCCACTAAGAATCCTAGTGGAGGAGCCGACAACAGAGGAGCGCCTTGAGGCAGAGGTGGGGGGGCTTTTCCCGGAGGGCATCACTAAGGGGGTATTAGCTGACGTTATTGAGTTTGACAGGAACCACACCCTGGCAGAGCTTAAGAATATGTGTGTGGGAGCTGGGCTTAGCCCGAGTGGTCACAAGAAAGAGCTGGCAGCTAAACTGATAGCAAGGGGGGTGAAATGATGGAGCAAGTAAATCTACTCGAGCAGAACCAGTGGGAAGCAGGACCAGGCGAGGAGCTCAAAATCCCAAAGGTCTACATTAGCCGACTAAAATTCGAGATAGTAGTTTTTACAACGAAGAAGGACTTTACCTTCCGATGTTCGGAGTATGAGCTGATACCGACTGGAGGTTGGCGATTCGCTAACGTCATTATAGACACATCGAAGCTTAATCCCAAAGGTGAAGTGGAGCTACAGCGGGTTACCTATCATCCGGAGATTGTGCTGGTTAATGTTCCATTTATGGCTATGCCAGCACCGGAGGATCTTGTCCCAGGGGAAACCGATTAGCTTTTAAGATGCTCTGACATCCAGCGATTCATTGCCCTTACTTTATCAGCACCCCTTAGCTTTGAGTCCTTGAAAGCCTCTTTACACTCCTTGGCTACTTGGGCGAACTTTTTCCTCTGCGGGTCTAGCCAGGGCGTCTCTTCCCGGCCTGTAGGCGTCTCTCGCAGAATGATTTTAAGTTCTTTAGCCATCTTATTCCCCCATTAACTAAACGAGGGAGGGATTGCTCCCCCCCTCGTTACTCATAGATACTCGTTTCTCTATGAGGTGGCTAGCGCTTTCTTAGTGCGGCCGAAACGCACGCGTTCATAGCGTGGATTCTCGTGGCACCGGCCTTATCCGCTGTTTCCCTAGCGCAGGTAGCAGGGACACCACCCTTTTTGAAGAGAAACGTCACTAGGTGGCGGGGGACTGAGCCCTTGGGGAAGCTCCGGATCTTCAGGCTGAATAGCCTCTTGCTCCAGGGTACGGCGGGATAGACGATAGCTTCGCCAGCTTGTGCGAGTGTGATACCGGCCATTATGCCTTCCTCCTTTAAGAGTTTACTCGTCATTTAAGACGGCAATTCTATTATTGCACGGGTTTTTCTTCTTTGTCAAGCTGTTCCAAAAGTGGGCTTTTTCTCCGCTCAAGGTAATCAGTGAGCTCAGTAACAACAGCGACCATTTGCTCCTTTGCTTCTCCCTGGGCTTGCTCAGCGGTTTCAACCATCGCTTTTATCCATTCAGCTTCCCCGGTGTTTTCGTTCTCTACTTTCTCCGATATTAATTTACAGCCGCAGCCAGCTTCCTCAGGAAGCTCCTTACAGATAATGGCAACCCTTGCGGCAGCATCTCCTACGTGACAAGGCTCGCACTCCTCATATAGCTCCTCATCAGTCTTTTCAGCAGAAGGTGAAGTCTCCTTCTGCTCTTCTGCCGGTGACCCCGGAGATAGATATTCTTCCAACCCCTCAAGGCTGGTATCATCGATGTCAAGGGTAATTGTGTCCTGGACATTACCCTTTGCCTCTTTGATGGCCAATGCGCAAGCCTCCTTATTATCTTTATTAGCCAGGCAGGTCCGCGCTGCCTGCTCTACAAAGAGATGATGCTTTTCAAGGCCACCTGCTTCAGTAAGATAGAGTGCCTTTTTCAGCTGGCCCTTGTCCAAGGCGGATATAGTATCCTCTATTCTTTTTGTAACTCCGCCCTTCATTTCGCTCCTTTCAGCACACAGATATTACACTTCTTACAGCAGCCGTCTTTATCTAAGGGGCCACCACAGTTGGGGCATTTCACAGCTCAATGCCTTTCTCGGCTAATTTCTCTAGTGCCTCAGCTTGAAGGTTCTCCAGTTCGTCGGGGGTTGCATCCGGTTTCAGGTTTCTTATCTCGTTTTTGGCCAGTTCCCTTTTCAATTGCAGGTGGAAGATTTCATTTTGGAACTGGTCATTTAGGTCTTGTGCCTCAGCGGCTACCTGCTCTAAGGTTTCCAGTGATACTATGTCATTTAGCCTATGTCTTAATTTTCCTTCCTTGGGCAGAATCCTCTCCATAACCTTTCTTTCTATGCGGGGCAACTCCACCAGTTTTTGAGGGTTGGCATCATCTCTTTCCAGGGCATTTAGCTGCTGACGGCAGATACTTATTTTTCTTATCACCTCGGGGCTACCAATACCCTCTCGGCGCGCAAAGCGGTTGGCTTCCTCAAGAATGCCAGCGCAGGTGGAGATGTGGTCTAGTGAGCAAATGTTACAAGCCGTATCTTTGGCTTTTTCTGCCACGTGGGTGGTAGTAGGAGTCGTCTTTGGCTCTGAAAGGGCTTCTCTTATGACAATACCTGTCGAGCCACTTTGGGCCACCTTTTCTGTTCGAGGGGTGGTAATGGTCTCACTTTGAGTTTCAGGGGCAGTCTCGGTCATTTTGGGGGCTGTGGTGGGGTTTAAAAGGCCTTTCTCCCTGAGCCTCTTTTCAAAATTATCTAAATCTTTTTCTGGGTTTCGGCGGACCAGGCGTTCTACTGGCAGCCGAGAAACCAGGTTTATTATATTAGTTGCTATGTCCCATCCATCTGCCATAACACTGTAAATTCTGCTACTTTAGTTCATTGATGTCAAATTGCCTTCGGGTAACAACATATGATCGGACTAGCTACCTTTTTTTAGGCTGGCTTAATTTATCAGCCACATACTTCATAGCTACAGGGATTAAGGGTTTGATAGATTGAGCCATGAGAAACAGGTCTAGGTGCCCGGTAAAGTTCATTTTCCCCTTATCCATGTGCACAAGAAAATAGCTATCACAATTTATATCCATAACCTCTTCTATTGGAGTCCCTTTGTTCTTAACTATGTGGATAAGTGTTTTTTCGGGCATCACTCCCTCCTTCTCCATCCGTTTCTCGGCCTGGCTTGCTTTCTTCTTTAATTCAGCCAGTTTATCTTTTGTATTACCCACTTTTGTCTCTTAAGCTATGGTGGCTTAAAGTGGCTTACAGGATGTCCACTTGCATATAAATTCTGGTGCTTTAGCTGGTTGATGTCAAGTTTGCTTTTTTTATCTTTCTCTATTAGAATTTCCCTAGGGAGGTAAAAAAATGTCTGAGGAATCTATGGGAACGGGAAAGGGAACTTCACAAGCCGGGAGAAGTGAGGAATCTATCAGGACGGGAAAGGGAAATCCAGGTGAGGGGAGAAATCTGGAGTGGAAGTGTCTGACCTGTGAGGCCAGTGTTCCCCCGACAGTGAGCGATTACATGCGCTTCATCAAGCACCCCTGTGAAGACCGCAAAATATGGTTGATAGATAAGGATACCGGGGAGCAAATAACCAATCAGATAAACACGGCTAAGAAAATGGGTTTGGTTGTTGTTGATGAGGAAAAGGGGAAAGGAAAGGAAGAGGTAAAGGAACCTGAAGTCTCATCTGAGGGCATATTCCGTTATACCATTAGCTTGCCAGCCGATGCCTTTATGTTGTTCAATATCGCTAAATCTTACGGCCTGGAGAAGGACGGTGGTAAGCCCTTTGACGAATGGGTCTGGGATTGTATCAAGGCTCGGTTTGAGAAGGACTATAAGATGCAATTGGTATTAGCGCCGGTAGCGGAGGAAAAAGGGTAACGAGAGCAAAATAATAACAGCCGATTAAATTAAATAAAAAGCGGGTAGTTTGGCTGCCCGCTTTACTTTTATAAGAACTAGCCGAAAAGGAGGCAAAAAATGGGAGCACCAAAGTTTATAGGAACAATAGCTTATAGTGAGAAGCCTGTTGCTGGTCTAACGCTGTATGAGGCGCACCGTCCAAAAACTCTTGAGGAAGAGATTGAAGAGCTTGACAGGAGTGATATAGCTGAAACAAGGCGAAGGGAGTTACTGACCAAAATAAAAACCAGGGCAGTGGAGGCTGAGCAAAGGTTGCGTGACTTGGAAGGGAATCGGTCTGGTGATAAAAATATAAAGGCCGAGGTAACTAAGCCTAAACGCTACAATGTTGTCGAGGGTAATCCCTTCCCTATTGAAGACGAAGACGGGCAATACACCTTCTCCCAGGCAGCTACCCTACTGGCAATTCAAAACAGAAGTAAGGGTGGTGATACTGGTGCTATAGAATTGGCTAAAGCTCTCAAGGAGCTTAAACCGGAGGAAAAAACAACAGCCTTGGAGATAATAACCACTATGTCAGACAAGTTTGGACGGGGGGATGATAAAGACAAGCTTACCACCAAAGACCTTGAGCTGTTGAAGGTTGAGCAGGCGCGAGAGCAGGACAGAATCAGGGGCGAGTTTAAGGATATGGTTACTGATGTAGTCGCTCGTATTCCCCAACCAAAGGGCCTCCTTGACCAAGTTAACGACCTAATTGGGCAGTATAACAAACTACCCGAGTTCATCACAAAGAGGATAGAGAGCTTTTTTAGTGGCGGCGGCCCTAGCTACAAAGACGAAAAGGGGAATATCCTACCTCTGCCTCACTTTATAGAGCTTAAACGTTTCGAGCTGGAAGAGAACCGAAAGGATGAGGGGGTAAAGCAGCGGCGTGACATGATTAACTTAGCCAAGCAGCATGCCCCAACGGCTATTGAAGCCTTGAGGAATTTAGGTAAGAAGGGGAAAAAGACTGAAGAGGAAAAGCAGTTGGAAACGGCGGGCTGGAAGCCGAAAGAAGGCGAGGCAGGGCCTAAAATGGTTGAAGGTGTGTGTGGAAAATGCGGAGGCAAGATTCCCTACTCCGAGGGGGCTAAGCTAGTTAAGTGCCCAAGCTGCGGCGAAGATAATTTCTTTGGCACCGCTGAAGAACTTGAGGCATGGGAGAAGGCTTTATCAAAGCTAAAGGAGGCGCCAAAAGTCGAAGCCGAGTCCAAAGAGCCAAAGGTAGAGGCATACTGTATGAAATGCCGTGCCAAGAGGGAGATGAAAGACCCTGAGCCAATAATTATGAAGAATGGTAGAGCGGCAACCCAGGGTGTCTGCCCGGTGTGTGGAACTAAGATGTTTCGGATAGTGAAAAAGCAAGAGAGTGAGAAGGTTAGTGAGCCCGTTTAGTGAAACTATTGACAGAGTTACCAGTCAGCTAGGCGAATTTCAGCATGAGTTTTATAAGGCAGAGATGAAGCAAGCTCTTGCCCCTTATATTGATGCTCTTGAGGAGCAGGGTTTTGGCAGAGATGAATGGCAATACCTGGTTGATAACGATATTAGCTTCTGGGACGCCATTATGCCTGCTCCATGGAAAGAGAGATTTACTCAGGCAGCAAGAGACGACATGGGTCTATTTAACCAGGTTAAGACTGACCTCGAAACATTTGGCTACTTGCTTATCGAATCTCTAGTAGAGATTCGCCTCTGGTTTCCCCGAGTGCTGACTAAAGACTGGTGCCAAAAAGAGGCTTCCAGGATAATCAAAGACTTAGACGCTTCTACCTAGGAGGAAAAAGATGGCAAAGGTCTTGGGGCTTCCGAGGTTAGGTATCTATTCCTCGGGAATGAAAAACTTCTTTGAACAGATGGGCTGTAAAGTCGTTATGCCCAGTAAGGTATCTCAGGAGATAATCCGGCCTGGGGTTATGAATAGTGCCGATTTTATATGCTATCCCTACAAAGTTACCCTGGGGCAGGCGATCTGGTGTCTAGAACATGGGGCCACTCACCTGGTGACGTTTAACAGTCAAGGTCTCTGCCGATTCAAACACTACCACGAACTACAGCAGGAGACGCTTCGAAACCTGGGCTATAAGTTTAAGATGTATGTTTTGACTATGGACAAGTTTATCCCACAGCTGGTGAAAATTACCGGTGCCTCATTCTTTAAGGTCATGAAAGCTGGAATAGAAATCCCGTTTCAGATGGAGGAGATTGAGCATAGGGCTTACCAGGTTAACCACGATTCTTCGATAAGAGTCGGGATTGTAGGTGAGTTCTTCACGATGATAGAACCAGACATTAATTTCGACATAGTTAAAAAGCTCCAGAACATGGGGGTTGCTGTCCACGTGTCCATAACGCTATCAGAGCTGATAAAGAAGGCATTCAAGCTAGATTATTTTGAGAAGAGAGAGGCTAAAAGAGAAGCTAAGGAACTACTCACCGAGGAAATAGGTGGACACGGTTTCCACTCAATCTATAACACCATTTGGTATGCCAAGCTGGGGTTTGATGGTGTTATTCACCTGCTACCGCTCAGCTGCATGCCGGAAAGCACGGTCGAGGTTCTAGTAGACCAGGTGGCTCAGAAATACGGCGTGGCTTTGTATAGATTCCCAATTGATGAAAATAATTTCGAGCAGGGCTTTATGACGAGGCTTGAGACCTTCGTGAGCATGCTCAAGAGGAAGAAAAAGTGACTACTCAAGAAGAACTCTGTCCTGAATACAGAAAATACCTCGAGTGGTATGACAGGGAAGTGATGCCTGAGTTCAACAAATTTATGGCTCACTTGGCTAACTGCCCGAAATGCCAGAGGTTAATTATCACCCTGAAAGACAAAATGGCTATTGAGGCGCTAAAAACGCCAGACGAAGCATTTATAGAGGCGCTCTGGGAGTATAAGGGATGAAAGAGGTAGATTTGCGAGGGTATAATGGCTACTTTGGGGATCGACTGCGGCTCAGTATCAATAAAGTTCGCCCTTCTCCAAGGTGATGAACTGGTTGGGAAGGCTTACGTCAGGAATAAAGGGCTTATTGAGACAGTTCAAGAAGGGTTAAGGCAGCTACCCAAGGTCAAGATTAGTGGCGTTGGTGTTACTGGTAGTGGGAAAGACTTCGTAGCTAGCATGATTGGCGGAGACTATACTGACAGCGAGATTATGAGCCATGTCACAGCTGCTCAAAAAGAATACCCTGATGTGCGGACAATACTGGACATTGGCGGAGAGGATAGCAAGCTCATGCTGGTTAGGCGCGGTGTTCTATCCGACTTCCAGATGAATAAAGATTGTGGCGGTGGCACAGGGAGTATGATAGAAACCATTGCTGCTAGATTAGGCGTTACGATTGAGGATGTTGGTAGAATTGCCCTCAAGAGCAAAGACCCGGCAATACTTCCCGGTAAATGTGGGATCTTCGCGCAGAGCGCAGCCGTCTCCCAGCTAAGTAAGGGTAGACCTACCGCCGATATTCTGATGGGACTTTGTAGGGCACTGGTAGGAAACTACCTAGCGGTTCTGGCTAAGGGTAAGAAGCTGCTACCACCAATTGTCTTCCAGGGAACAACGGCTCAGAATGCCGCCTTGGTCAAGTGCTTTGATGATGTATTAGGGCAACCGGTGCTAGTTCCTAAAAACTGTAGCTATATGGGAGCAATAGGCATAGCCCTACTGACAGAGGAGAATATGAATGGGCGTAAAACCCAATTTAGAGGAAACGCTATCCTTGATTCTGGTTATCGGACGACAATAACCCACTGCCACGATTGTGAAAATAACTGTGAGCTACTTTGGCTCTACTATGGTGATGAGGTTTTAGCGGTGAGTGGTAGCCACTGCGGGAAGAATAATCGATGAAGATTTGGCAAACTTCGCTCCTTGTAGGTAACACTTTAGCTGGCTGGACGGGGCTGATAATAACAGCTATCCGCGCTGTCAACAGGAAGGCTGAGCTAGCTCTCAAAGAAGCCCCAGAGCGCAAATTCACCAGTAAATACCTGGTGTCAATAGTAATTCCAACCTTACAGGAAGAGGATTACCTCCCCAAACTGCTGACCAGCATTAAGCACCAAAGCTACTACCCCATTGAGGTTATCGTGGTTGATGGTTCACCTGAAGAAAGCTGGCGGGCTACTGAGGAAATTTGCCTCAGCTTCGGGGCTTGTCCCATTCACTGCCCGGAGCTAAATTTGCCGGCGTCAAGGAATGAGGGTGCTAAAAATGCCACTGGGGAGATCCTCATCTTTATGGATGCCGATTGTATCTTGGAGCCTGACCATGTAGCTAAGATGGTTTTAGAGCTTAGCAAGGATTATGCCCTGGTCCACCCTGCTGAGATGTTTACTGACGGCTTGTATAGCTTCGTTAGCCTCCATTTTTCAAACTTGCTTAAACCCAGAACCAAGACTACTCGGGGACCTGCCCTATGGAAAGAGGCCTTCTGGGCAATTGATGGCTATAATGAAAGTTGCGACCCAATGAAGGGCTGTAGAGAGGACATGGACCTGGGGAAAAGGATAATTAAAGCCTTTGGTAATAGCTCAATCTCGATTGTCAAAAGTGCTTGCCTGGCTGTATCGTCCAGGAGAGAAAAGGTATTTGGAGTTGCCAGAGTGCCGTGGACGGCGCGGGGAGTGCGGGACTTTGGCATTATTGCCTAGGGAGTATAGAATATAAAGGAGGCGTCCTTTGGTTATAGAAATCAAAGAAGCAGTAATAAAGCAGCTTGAGCTTTGCATAGGCGATGCCTTCTACGCCAGTGGTATTGCTGGTATATGTCATAAACCAGGTGAACCATC
>JABUBM010000402.1_pt1 | contig 10619 bp, 10 predicted proteins | sample 7240321 | NCBI WGS metagenome assembly JABUBM01 (sample SAMN07256344, study PRJNA390944) | subsurface metagenome | isolation source: Methane hydrate marine sediment | place: Pacific Ocean: Eastern North Pacific, ODP site 1244 | collected 2002
AGAGCAGGGTCCGTTAAGAGGAGTGATTCAGATTCGGCGCTCTTTCTTAGGAGATACAAAACTAAATGTTTTCTGGGATGCTCCTGCCCGGGATTATCCTTCTTCCTTTTTTGTCCAGGATATAATATTATATGAGGGTATCCCTCGCATAGATTTTGTAACTCAGGTGGACTGGTGGGAGGATAACAAACTTCTTAAGGTTGCTTTTCCAGTGGCAGTTAAAGCTAAATATGCTACCTACGAAATTCCTTTTGGTAGTATTCTGCGTCCCACTGCAGAGAGCAGTAACTGGGAGAAGGCTCGCTTTGAAGTGCCTGCCCTGCGCTGGGCCGACCTATCCCAGAATGATTATGGAGTAGCCCTTATCAATAACTCAAAGCATGGGTACGATATCCATGCTAATACGATTCGTCTGACATTACTGAGGTCGCCTGCTTCTGATAGACCTAAATCTGCTTCTGCCCCTGATCCTTTTGCGGATAGAGGAAGACACACTATACGATATTCTTTAGTTCCTCATTCGGATAACTGGAAAGAGGCTCTTGTGTATAGAAGAGCTTATGAGTTTAACTTTAGTCCTTACATCAAATTTGCTGAAATACAACAAAAAGGTAAGAATGGAACGAGAGAGGAAAGCTTTATAAAAATAAAACCAGATAATGTGGTATTGACTGCTTTTAAACAGTGCGAAGAAGAGCCTGAATGTTTTATTCTGAGAGTTTATGAGGCTTGGGGACAAAAAAGTACAGTTAAGATACAGCTTCCTCTAAAACCTAAAAGAGTATTTAAGGCAGACTTAATAGAGAAACGAAAGGAGGAAATTGAGCTAGATGAGGAGAATGAAATAAACGTAGACATTGGAGCTTACCAGATTCTCACCTTAAAAATCTACCCCGAATTATCATAGAGGACACGGAAGGGATAAATAATTTAGAAGAAATATTATCTGCAAAGGGTATAGATGTTACTTTCATTGGGCCATATGATCTTTCCCAATCGTTAGGCGTTCCCGGGCAAGTTGATCATCCAAGAGTAATTAAAGAAATGGAGCATATAGTTGCGATTTCTAAAGAGGCAAAGGTAGTTGTAGGGACCTTCGTGGATGATATAGACTTAGTTAAGAAATGGATAGAAAGAGGAGTTCAATGTATATCATTTTCTGTAGATGTAAGTATCCTTTATGAAGCAAGCAGACGTATCGTGAAGGAATTATCTAAGATTCATAACTAATACGGAAAATTATTTAGCACAATGGGCAAAGGAGATTAGAGTGTCTATGGCTAATAGAAGACCAATAGTAGTGGTAACTGATTGCGATCACTCTTCCCTGGAGCTGGAGAGAAAGGTGTTAGATGAAATTAGTCCAGAATTTGTAGTGGCTCATTGCACTACAGAAGAGGAAGTCATAGAAGCCGCCAGACCGCCCGCCAGTTCCAGAGGAGCACTAGCTCTTTAGAAAGCCGGGTGCGGCCCCAGGAGGGATTAGCCTTGATCATTTCTCGAATAAACTCGATATCTTCAGGACTTACTTCTCGTCCCTGAATAATCATGGTTTTTTCCATGGTTTAATCATAGCATAAAAAGAAAAAGTGAGTCCAGCCCTAACCCTGAGAAAAGAATCGAGAATTTTCAGGATTCGGTTAAGCTGTGCATCCAAGTTAATACGGACTGCCTGAATGTTTAAAGATTACGCTCAGGTGGGTTAAACCCAAAAATACAGAGGGAGGAGTTCTTAAACGACCTCATAAAGAGATTAATCTTGTTGTAATTTCTCACAAAATGTGTACTGTAGGGTGGAGTTTAAAGAGGATAAAAAATGATGAATCACTCATCAATAGCAGGAGTGGTATCTTTTAGTGATCCGAGGAAAAGTAAATTAGACAGAGAAAATAAAGAATATATACGGATGGGTATTCGTAACGTTGCTAGGGCTGTAAAGAAGGTCTTAAGGAGGAAGAATACTTTAATTTAAAACTTTAGGGGAGTAGTAAGCCAAGTGAGCGTTGAGGGGGAATGTTTTCCCCTCAAGGAAAAGTCTAATAAAGATGAGAGAGGGATAGATGAGGATTGGAGTAACTTTTTCGGTTGGTCTTGAACAGTATGCTCAGAAAATGCAAAAGGAATTATCAGCTAAAGGTCACGCGGTAAGCATTAGTTCTTTCAACATTGTGCCAACCGATGAAGAACTGGGCAGATTTATAAAAGACGCCGAAGTTTATGTTGCAGGAGGTATTGAAAAAATCACTGCCAAAGTCATAAATTCTGCCCGAAACCTTCGTGTAATCATGAAATTTGGGGCAGGTTATGACAATGTAGATCTATTTGCTGCCACCCGAAGAAAGGTCTGGGTCACAAACGTTCCAGGAGAAAATGCAGATTCGGTTGCTGAACTTACGCTAGCATTAATGTTAGCCCTTGCTCGTCGTATTCCCTTCTGTCATAGCCTTGTGCAACAGGGAGGGTGGAAAATAATAGCAGGTCAAGAATTGAAGGCAAAAACTCTAGGAATTATAGGATTGGGAGCAATCGGTAAGTCTGTAGTTAAAAAAGTTCAAGGGTTGGAAATGAATGTTATAGGGTATGACATAAAACGGGATAAAGAATTTTCAAATCAATGGAATGTGAAGTACCATTCGCTGGAGAATCTACTCAGAACTTCAGATTTTATTAGTGTTCATTTACCTCTTACCGAGCAGACAAAAAAGTTAATTTCCTCTCGAGAGTTATCGATCATGAAAGAAAACGCGTATCTTATCAATACCTCAAGAGGGGGGGGGTGATAGATGAAGAAGCACTTATAGAGGCGTTGGAAGAAAGGAAAATAGCAGGAGCAGGACTTGACGTATTGTCGGCAGAACCGCCTCGAAGCTGTGAACTGCAAAGAATAAACAATATTGTCCTTACTCCACACATCGGAGGAAATACCCATGAGGCTATCAGCAGGATCAGTAAAACCGTCGTTGAGAATATATCAAGAATCCAGAAGGGAAAGAAGCCACTCAATATCGTCAATTAGTTTTTTATAGTGTGTCCATTCTCGGGTAAAAGATGTGAAATTCAATAAAAGAAGAAGGAGTGATCCAAATGTCCATGTCGCCAAAGGAGCTGAAAGAGAGGACAAAAGGAGTACTGCACTTAGTAATGACTCCTTTTGATGAAAATGAAGAGCTTGATGAGAAGGCTCTTAGGAAATCGGTAAGATATGTACTGGATAAACTCAAAGGTGAAGATGCTGTTTTCATTCCTACCGGAAGCACAGGTGAGTTCTATGCCATGAATGATGAGGAGTGCAAGAGAGTAGTAAAGATTACAGTTGAGGAAGTAAATGGCAGGTTCCCTGTAATATCAGGGACAGGGCGGGCTGGAACAAAGCTATCTATTGAGATGAGCAGGTTCGCTCAAGATGTAGGAGCAGATGGGGTAATGGTTGTTCTTCCTTACTATCATCTTCTCACAAAAGAGGGTATTTATAGACACTATAAAAGGATTGCAGAGAGCATAGATATCGGAATTATGGTTTATAACAATCCGGTAGCTAGCAAGCTGTGGATACCACCAGATCTTATGGCTAGACTCTCGAAGATAGAGAATATTGTAGCTGACAAGGAAAATACAGCTAACGCAGTGGCCTACTACTGGATGCAAAAAGCGGTGGATCCTAAGGATATGGTTATAGTATGTGGTCTAGGTCAACTCATGTATCCATTTGAAGCTCTTTTTGGATGCCCAGGTTATGTTACTGAGCTGGCTAACTTTGCTCCAGACATTGCCACAGGTCTATATAAAGTCGCCATGCAAAAAGATTTCAGTAAATTAACCGAGCTAATGGATAAAATAGCACCCTACCATCAGTTCATAAGTAAAATTGCACAAAAACGTGGTGCACTGCCTACTGCACTATCACCCCACATCGCAATAGCTGAGCTTCCTCTTTATCAAAGTGTATGCAAAGAAGCAATGAATTTGATAGGACTTCCAGGGGGCAGGGTAAGAGATCCAATGGAAAATATAACAGCTGAGGAGAAACAGGAGCTACGAGGTATCTTGAAAGAGCTAGGCGTGTTATAGGACAGAGCCCCCCCCAAAAAAGAGTTCTCTCGGATAAAGAAAGTGAAAAAATAAGAACCAGGAATATAAGATTAAGAGGGGTTTCTCTATGAACAAAGAAAGTATCTGTTTTATGGTGGGGCATGCTCATATTGATGCTGCATGGCTCTGGCCAGTGAGCGAAACAGTAGAAGTTTGTCGTTCTACCTTTTCCTCAGTTCTACAAGTCATGAAAAAATATCCTCATTTTTGCTTCAGTCAAAGTAGTGCTCAGTATTATGAGTGGATAGAGAAGAGGTATCCTGAGATTTTTGAACAGATAAAAAAGCGAGTTAAAGAAGGAAAATGGGAAATAGTTGGCGGGATGTGGATAGAGTCAGACTGTAATTTGCCCTCTGGAGAATCCCTTGTTCGTCAAATACTTTACGGAAAACGATATTTTTTGAATAAGTTTGGCGTAGATGTGAAAATAGGGTGGCTTCCTGATACCTTTGGTTTTTGTTGGACCTTGCCCCAAATTTTCAAAAAATGTGGGATAGATTATTTTGTGACCTCTAAGTTGAGCTGGCAAACTACACTACTTTTTCCCTATAGCAGTTTTTGGTGGCGGGCTCCTGATGGCTCGCGAGTTCTTGCTTGTCAAACCATTGGCCCTTATAATCATACTTCCCTAGAAAGATTACTAAAGGAATTAAACTTGCTAAGGAAATATCAAGGGATAAATTGCCTTCTATTTCTTTACGGATGCGGAGATCATGGAGGGGGACCGACTTCAGAGCTTATAGAAACAATCCTTGATTTTCGCTCCCAACATAGCGAGTCTGAAATTTTATTCTCCCGGGCAGATGATTATTTTCATAAATTAGAAAAGATTAATCAAGAAGGAAAGACCCTGCCTGTGGTAAATGATGAGCTTTATCTCAAAACTCACCGGGGAACTTATACGACTCAGGCGGGGATAAAGTTAAACAATAGAGAGGGAGAGCGTTTATTGGTAAATGTAGAAAAATTTGCCTGTCTGGCGGAAAAATATGGATCTAAATATCCTCAAGAAGAACTTGAAGAGGCCTGGAAGAAACTCCTCTTTAATCAATTTCACGATATTTTAGCGGGTGCATGTATATCAGAAGTTTATGAAAGCTCGGAAAGAGAATATGCAGAGATATTTAAAGTGGGAGAAAAAAGCCTTTCTTCTTCTTTAAAGCAAATAGCTAAAAATATTGATACCCAAGGTGTGGGATACTCTATTTTGGTGTTTAATCCTCTTTCCTGGGAAAGAGATGGTTTGGTAGAGGTAGAATTATCTTCCCTGGGTAATCCAGAATTTGTTCGTATTTTAGACGAACAAGGAAGGATAATTCCTTACCAAATTATGGAAAAGGGAGAAGCAAAAAACCTTGTTTTCCTTGCTCGCAATGTTTCCTCTCTGGGGCATAAAGAATATAAGATAATTCCTGTTACAGAAAAGAAGTGCTTCTCAACAGATGTCACGGCTATATGCAAAAAAGATACCCTGCAATTAGAGAATGAATTTTACAGAGTATCTGTTGGAGTGAAATCCGGTCTATTAACCAGCATCTATGATAAGTTTAATGAAAAAGAGGTATTAGATAATTCTAAAAGGGGTGGAGTGTTTCAAATATACGAGGACTTTTGCCTTAAAGAAAGTGCTTGGAACATTTGGTTAGGCGCATTAAATGAGCTGGATAAGGCGGATGGGGTAAGTATTGTAGAAGAAGGACCGACTAGAGTTTCAGTCCGTATAAGACACATATATAAACAGGAAGGAAGACCTAATTCAATTTTCGTCCAAGAAGTGAGGCTATACTCTGACATGCCTCTTGTTGAATTTAAAGTGGATGTCGACTGGCACGCTCAGCATAGAACAGCTAAGGTAGCTTTCCCCTTAAACCTGTATGCTGATGAGGCCACTTATGATATTCCTTACGGGAGTATCGAAAGGAAAAATTCCACCTCTTCTCAGGCAAATCCCACGGATCGAGCAAAGTGGGAGGTTTCGGGCTTAAAGTGGATGGACTACACTGATAAGGGAAAAAATTATGGAGTTAGTCTCCTTAGCGAATGTAAATATGGATTTGACGTTAAAGATAACCTTATAAGAATGACCCTTCTTAGAAGTCCTGACTATCCAGATCCCTCGATGATGGGCCTTTCAGAGCTACCCCCCCTGCTTGAGGATCAAGGAAGACATACTTTTGCTTATGCTCTTTATCCTCATAAAGGAAGTTGGAAACAGGCGCATTCAATTGGAAAAGGGTACGAGTTTAATTACCCTCCCCTTGTCCTTACCGAGCCCCCTCATAAGGGAAGTTTACCCAAGAGTTTTTCCTTTGTTAAAGTTTACCCGGAGGATGTAATTCTGGAGACAATCAAGAAAGCTGAGGATTCCGAATCCTTCATTTTAAGGTTCTATGAGACAATCGGCAAAAGAACTCAGACTGAAATTCTTTTCTCAGAGCCTATTTTGGAAGCATGGGAGACAGATATGATGGAAAGGAAAATCTCAAAACTGCCTATTCAAGGCAAATTATTACGAGTTAAATTAGGAGCTTGTGAGATAAAGACGATCCAAATTTATAAATAGAAAGAACCCTTCTATGGAATTCAAAGGCAAGCGTTCAATATTTTATACTAATAACATAAAAACCTACCCTATTTTTTTTGTGGCGAAACAAGGTGAAAATTAACTCCTTTATAAAATTGGACGAAGTTTTGAAGGATGCCAAAGAATATTAAGGAGGACTCAAGTAATGGCAAAGATAACAGATATCCTTTTTAACCTGGATAAAAGAGAAGAAATCATACGAAAGGAGGTAGAGGAACATCTATCTGATTTTGAGGTAGCAGATACTAAGGACCATATAGTTGCCACATATTTCATTCATACCATAGAAAGTACAAATATAGAGAAATCTGCTCAGGAAATAGCTCGCCTTCAAACATCAGGTGAGAAATATATCGGAAATGGAACAAGGTTGCAAAAGAGCACAGGCTACTTCCTTGACTTCATCCCTTTTAATAGCGAAAAGACAGTTGGGCTGGTAAGGATTGCCTTTCCTGTGGTGAATATATGGGATACAAAGTATAGCACAATTTACTCCTCAGAGATTCTACATATTGTTGCTGGCGCTGTACAATTTGATTTTCCCAAGAATATTGACATCAAGTTGGTTGATACATCCATGTCTGAAGAAATTATATCTGCATTTCCAGGTCCTGCTTTTGGCCCTGAGGGACTAAGGAAAATAGCCCAGTACGGATCAGGAATTTCCTTTGGGACAATTGGCAAGCCCAAGACAGGGCTCACGGCTGATGAATATGCTCTCGTTATAGCTGAGGCAGCTAAGAATCCACTCTTTTTATTTGTGAAGGATGATGAGAATTATGGTGTATGGTATAAGGATTGTCCGCTTGATGAGAGAGTGAAAAAGGTAAATAAGGCTATAAAAAAGGCAAATGAGATAAGGAGGAAAGGAGAGATAATATATGCCCCGCATATAGGGAATTCCGTACAAAATCTTAAGGAGAATATAGATATTGCCCTGGATAATGGTGCCACTGCCATAATGTTTAGTGAAATTCATGGAAGAGGAGGAGTAAGATTAGCCAGAGATTATATGATAAAGACAAAAAGAGAGGTTCCTATCTATGGACACAATGGAGGTATAACTCCTTTAACAAGAGTCATATACAGAGAAATTCTTGATATGTTTGCCAGGCTAGATGGTATCGATATAAGACAGACAGGCCCTGTGGGAACTCATAAGCTTCCTCTTTTGAAACCCTATGGACGGGAATGGGAGGCATCGGAGAGAGTGCTTACAAAACCCTTGGGTAAGCATAAGCCTGTTATGGTAGCCAGAGCAGGAGGTCTTGATCAGGGCAATATCATATTAAATCTTCACGATATAAAGAAAAGAGCCTACGATGAGAGTAATTTCCTTATGCTAGCCGGCTCAGCAATTAATGAGTGGAAAGATGAGACGGGAAAGTATAATCCTAAAGGTGGTGTAATGGCAATGGAACAGGCAATCGAAATTTATGAGAACTATAGTTTTGATCCTGAGCCTCGCTCAACGCATGTTGAGCGCCTGCACGATCGTGCAAAACAATTGGGATACAAAGAGTTAGTATTGGCTCTAAAGCAACGCTACCCGGAAAAGAACCTTTGAATAAGGAGAAGAAATGTCACTGAGAGATGATATCTCATTAGCTGGTTTAGTAAGAGCAACCCAGAGGTTAGCTGAAGAAGGAGATAGGATAACTTACCTTGGAATTTACCCCATGTCAGAGGAGCTTATAAGGGCACCTATTGAATTAGCATTGGAATATGACTTCCCCGTTCTCTTTGTTGCAAGCAGAAATCAAGTTAGCGAGGATGAAGGAGGAAGCTATGTAATGGGTTTGACCCCTGAAGGCTTTATCCAGAAGATCCTTGAGGTGGAGAACTCACTTGGGTTGGATAGCGAATCCTCACCTGACTATTTGCGTTTCGTAGGTATTGATCATTGTGGTCCCTGGTATAAGGAGAGAGAAAAAAAGCTCGACGAAGAGAGGGCGATTAAACCAGCAAAATGCACTCTCATTGCCTGTCTAGAAGCAGGCTATTCTGGATTTCATATTGATTGTTCATTCAAACCACCTTCATCGGTTGAAGTGAATGAAGAAAAGATGATTAAATTAACCGTTGATTTAATTGAATTTACTGAGAGAAAAAGGATAGCTCTTAAAAAGAGGCCTGTAAGTTATGAGATAGGCACGGAAGAGACAGCAGGAAAAAGCATCTCAGTGGAGCATTTTAACTTATCAATTAAAAACATACTTTCCGAAATAAAGAAAAGAGGATTGCCTGAGCCAGCATTTGTAGTGGGAAGAACAGGAGCAGAGATTAAGATGCTAGAAAATGTAGGGGGATTTGATTATACTGCTGCCAGTTCTCTTCCAGAAGTTGCCAGGAAATTCCATATGGGGTTTAAGGAGCATAACGCAGATTACTTAAGTAATCCTATTTTTTCATTACACCCCTAGTATGGAATTACTGCTGCTAATGTTGGACCTTCCTTTGCTGCAGAACAGACAAGAGCCCTGTTGACTCTGGTGGAGATTGAGCAAAGGAAAATGGGCAAAAACAGTTCTAATTTCTATGGAATTATGAGTGAGGCAGTATTAAAAAAGGCGTCATTTCACAAGTGGCTGAGGAAGGAGGATAAGTGGACCGTTGACGAGCTTCCAGTCTTTCACTTAAAACTGACAACATTCCCCTTTTTGGAACTATCTAATTGGTGATCCATTTTAGCCCTTCTATTCTCCATTGAAATAGCCTTTCGTGACCTGAAGCAACACTTTGGCTTTGGTGATTACCAGATCGATTTGTGCATCTTTGTTGTGTGTATCCTTTTGTCTTTGGAGACTGATGATGATCCAAGAGAATATATCAAGATGGTTTAGGGAAATCTCAACGAAGGTCGTTAATGAATCCACTCTCAGTTTTGCTCGTGCAAGAAGAACTCTGGGGTGCTTTGTCTTATCCAAAATTCTTTTTCGCAAGTTCACTCCAGAGACAGACTTTGAGAAATTCGAGGAGGGTGAGCATCTATCCCGAGTTGCCGCATAGTCGGCAAATGAGAAAGAACAATCCTATTAATTTGGGCCAAATTTCTGCAAAACTATAGTATTAAATATAAATAGGAGAATAAGGTGTTAAAGCGTGAGTCACTACCAGCCATCAGGCCAAGTGCGCATAGCGCTAATGTTCTAGAGTACACCGATGGGAGGTTGTTAGTAACATGGTTTGCAGGAACTGTCGAGGGAGCTGAAGACCAGATCGGGGTGGGGTGTACCTATGATCCAGATATTGCTCAGTGGAGTGATCCTGTAGTGATGATACGCTGCTTTGAATACGCAGCTGAGCGGTGGGTGACAGAGCAGATCTGCCCGATCGAGACCGAAACTAGCAAGACTATAGTGTATACATGGGCCAGCCCATTCAGTAGCTTCCAGCTAAAAGAACAGGACAACATGCGTTACTGGATACGTTCAATCCCGGAAAATCGACCGTTTCGTTTCCGCTGGGATGGACAAAAGGCTTATGATATTGAATGTCTCTCCAATTGTGCTGGTTTACCTGGGAAGGGAGTTGTCTTTCAAGGCCAACCTCTTCTGCGAGATCCAGAAGCTGGTCCCGCTGGTGGATGGATAATCCCCTACCACACAGAAAGAGGCGAGTTAATGTTCCACAGCCGTTTTTTATTCGTAGGCAGTGATGGTCTTACGTTTGAAGAGAACACAGTGGATTTATACCAACTACCAGGTTGTCTGGAACCAGCACTAGCCCGGGTAGATAAACAAAACTGGCTCTGCTATATGCGTTACGGGAAACGGGGTGAGGGTTACATATGGCGCTCAGAGTCTAAAGACGGAAATAGGAGTTTCACTGAACCTTCCCTTACCAATTTACGTAATCCTCATAGTGCTGTTGATATTGCTTTTGATGCTGAGAATGAGTATCTTCTCCTTGCCTATAACGATAGCCATAGTTTGCGCACCCCATT
>JABUBM010000403.1_pt1 | contig 10607 bp, 13 predicted proteins | sample 7240321 | NCBI WGS metagenome assembly JABUBM01 (sample SAMN07256344, study PRJNA390944) | subsurface metagenome | isolation source: Methane hydrate marine sediment | place: Pacific Ocean: Eastern North Pacific, ODP site 1244 | collected 2002
GAAAAAGATAGTATTGTAATAAATGTCGTTGATGCTACAAATTTAGAAAGAAATCTGAATTTGACACTACAGCTTCTTAAGAAGAAAATACCAGTGATTATTGCTTTGAATCTCTGGGACGAAGCAAAACATATAGGGATATCAATCGACATTACAAAGCTTCAAGAAATTCTTGGTATTATTGTTATACCTACCGTTGCAATAACCGGTGAAGGTATCAAAGAACTCGTAAGTCGGCTCACAGCGGCAAAAAAAGGTAGGTACCAGTATGAAAATAAAGAACGATGGCATGAAATAGGTATTATTATCGAAAAGGTCCAAATCATTAGACATAAACACCATACATTTGCTGAACGTCTCAGTGACCTCACTGTTCACCCCTGGACCGGTATACCGATTGCTGTAGGCGTGATGTATGTAGTTTTTACCATTATCAGGTTTATCGGAGAAGGTTTAATCGGCTATGTATTTGAACCAATATTTGAAAATCTTTGGCTACCCATTATGATGGCATTTTCGCGAGTTTTAGGAGGACAAGGTATCATACACAAAATTCTTATTGGACAGCTTATCAATGGAGAAATCGATTTTGGCCAGTCTTTTGGGCTTCTAACTACTGGATTATTCGTTCCCATTGGTGCTGTCTTGCCATATATCGTCGCATTCTATCTGGTTCTGAGCTTTCTTGAAGACTCAGGGTACTTACCAAGACTTGCAGTGTTGCTCGACAAATTAATGCACTCAGTTGGCTTACATGGTATGGCAATTGTTCCAATGATGTTAGGTTTAGGATGTAATGTACCTGGTGCATTGGCAACAAGGGTTCTGGAAACGAAAAGAGAACGCTTTATTGCCGCTACACTAATGGCGATTGCAATCCCCTGTATGGCGCAAATTGCAATGATATTTGGCTTGATTGGAAAATATGGGGCACGAGGGTTGTTCCCGGTTTTTGGAACACTATTTATAGTTTGGTTTGTATTCGGTTTATTAATGAACTTTATCATAAAAGGCGAGAGTCCAGAGATATTTACCGAAATTCCGCCGTACCGTCTCCCCTATTTCGGTGCCCTTCTAAAAAAAGTATTTATGAGAATTAAATGGTTTTTAAAAGAAGCTATTCCATTTGTTCTCTTAGGTGTGTTTATTGTAAATCTTCTCTATTCGCTGGGGATAATTGAATTTCTTGGAAGAATAGCTGCACCAATAATTACAAAGCTTATGGGTTTACCTTTCGAGGCAGTTGGCGCCTTGATAATCGGATTTTTAAGAAAAGACCTTGCTGTAGGTATGCTTGCGCCGTTAGGACTCTCACTAAAACAACTTATTATTGCCAGTGTGGTTTTAACCATGTATTTTCCCTGTGTTGCAACCTTTGCCATTCTTTTAAAAGAACTGGGAATTATCGATATGATTAAAGCAGCAGTTATAATGATTGTTTCAGCATTTCTCGTTGGCGCATTACTAAATCTGATTCTGTGATTGATAATAATGATATTTTTTTAAGCACAAAGTGAAAATGATTTTCATTTTCATAAAGAGGAAGAATATTAATGAAAAATACTGCGTTTAAAACTTTTTTGATCACACTTATTTGCTTTGGTGGTCTTTATATCCTTTTAGTCTTCTCTTCGCGATACAGCCAAACAAGCTACCACATAATCGGCACTTTCCTTGCTGTTTTCTCTATTTTTGCATTTGTAATGAGCGAATTACAAAAAGAAAAACCTGTTATTACAAACCAGTGGGGGATTCTTTGTGGACTTGCATTATGGGGATTTCTCGGTGAATATTTAGAGCATCTCGGCTGGCTCAATATTGCTTCATGGCACTATTTACCTGCGTTATTAATCCTGATCTTTTTTACGATACTTCTCTTTAAAAAAGGGTATTTACCTATTCGTTTCGGTCTTGCCTTTGGACATTTCCTGGGTATATGGGCTTTGCACATGCTTATGATAACCCAATTTGAATTATTAGGAAGAACACACTGGATCACCTATCCTATTGCCGGTATCATTGGTTTTATCGCTTTGTTCTCCTACATTAAAATGCGTGGGGTAAAATCTATTGATCAGAAAATGGTATGGTCACTCGTTTTATTACTCACATCCTGGACTGTACTGGAATATGTATGGGCATGGCGTCTTATTCCAGGACCTTATTCTATATCTTAAAAATTAATGAAAAAAGCGTTGTAAATAATGAGTAAGGATTATTATTCATACATAAAAAACTGGTTCAGGAAAGAGGCTCCCACTTATAATATTTTAGTGGATATCCCTCTTTCAAAATTAAGGGATAAAGTTGTGAATATCGTTAATGCAAAAGAGGGCCTAAAAATATTGGATATAGCAACCGGAACAGGAGGACAGGCGTTTGCGTTTGCGAAAAAGGGTTATGATGTTATTGGTATCGACAGGGTATTGGTGTAGCCTGTGCTTCATGGATTTATTTATTGTATTCTATAGCATATATTATATTGCGGGATATTTTGCACAGCGCTGAGGAACGTTTCTGTCTTGAGAAATACGTTGATGCTTATCGTGAGTATATGAAGAGAACACCAAGATATATAGGAATACCGAGAAAATGAAGACCTTAATAATTTATACCTCAATACACCACGGTAATACTGAAAAGATTGCTAAAGCAATGGCTGAGATTCTCGATGCGAAGCTTATCAAACCACGCGAAGTAGATATAGATAGCCTTTCTGAATATGACTTAATTGGCTTTGGTTCAGGGATTTATTTTGGGAAACATCATAATAATTTATTAAAGTATATTGATAAACTTCCTAACTTGAAAGGCAAGAAAGTTTTTATTTTTTCAACTAGCGGTGTAAGTAATGCAGGGAATTTTATCCATAATATTCGACACAGAGTTTCACACTTTCATATTCCATTAAGAGAGAAGTTAGTAAAGAAAGGTTTTGTTACAGTTGGAGAATTTACTTGTAAAGGATTCGATACAGTCGGACCATTTAAACTTATTGGTGGAATAAGTAAAAACAGACCTAATAGAAAGGATTTAAAAAAAGCAATAGATTTTGCAGAAAAATTAAAGAAAATTATCTAAAGGAGAAAAATTATGTCTTTAATACCAGAGTTTAAAATAGGATTATGGAATGCGTGGATTCCATTATGTTTGTTGTATTTAATATTCGGCACTATACTTATGTGTTTTCCAAAGGATGTTGTAAAAAGACTTTATGATAGATCCGGTTGGAGTAAAAAACAAAAAGTTTTAACTATCGTAGGAAAATTATTTGCTTTTATTTTTTTATTTTTAATAATATTTAGTCCATTAAAATTTGGATCTATTGTTTTCATTATTGGAAGTATTATATATACTTTTGGCTTGGTCGGATTTATTATTGCTCTTTTCGATTATAAAAAGACACCTTTCAACCAGCCAGTTACTAGAGGACTCTATAGAATATCACGTCATCCACAGATACTAAGCTTATTAATTTCATGTTTTGGGATTTGTATAACCATAGGCTCGTGGCTTTTTTTATTAATTTTCCTTATATTTTCAGTATTTATTCACTTTAGAATTATGGCAGAGGAACAAACTTGCTTAAATCAATATGGGAATTCGTATAGTGAATATATGAAACGGACAGCAAGATATTTTTTATTTTTTTAAAAAACTAAAGATGCAATATCTTTCCTTTTCCCTGGGTTTTTCTGCAGGAGTAATGGTATACATATCTGTAGATGAAATCCTTCCTGTTGCGCACCAATATTGCCATGGCCACACAGTAATTTTAGGTATGTTCATTATGGCATTGAGTTTGTTTATCTTATAAATATTGAATGGTCCTTGACTTTTCAATCTCTATTCTTATACTTAACAAAATGGCAATAACTATTATTGACAGAGCATATATAATGAAAAAACGTTATCTTACATTGATCGCTTTCCTTATCCCCTGTTCTCTATTAAGCCATCCACACGTGTTTATTGATTATACAGTGAATTTCGTTTTCGAGCAAAATGAACTTGTAGGAATAAAAACCCGATGGATTTTTGATGAAATGTACAGCAGCATATTAATTCAAGATTATGATGCGGATAAAGATGGTAGATTTAGCGACCGTGAAATAATAACAATAAAGCAAGATGCATTTTCGAATCTTGAAAATTATAATTACTTTGTTTATCTATCGATTAGCAGTAAAAATTTCAAGGTTAAATCAATCGAGAATTTCTCTGTAGATGTGTATGATAACAAAGTTATCTATAGTTTCTTTATCCCCTGCGTCGTACCGGCAACCCTATCGTACAAGAAAATTGAAATCTGCATGTATGATGAAACATACTATATAGATTTATTACCTGTAGGTGATGACCCCGTCCGTTTCACAAATGCAGCGAGTATTGATCATAAATACAAGGTTTTCGAAGACACAAAAGCATCCCGAGATTATGGCGAAATCTATCCTTATTCAATCCATTTAGAATTTAGAAGAAAAGAATGAAAGAAAATGCTGTAATAGTATTTCTCGTGGCAGTTTTGGCAGCCCAATCCTTACTTTTTGCACAGGATAACCCATTTATCTCTAAAAAACCCGAAAAAAGTGTGGAAAAAAGAATTCAATACCCGAATTTTATTCAAACATTCATGAGACAAATCTCTGTGCTTCAACATAAAATTAATCAAAAAATTACTGAATTGTCTAAACAAATAAAAGAAAAAAAATCCCCAAAGCCTATTCTTATCATTCTCTTTGTTACATTTATCTATGGTATGGTTCATGCATTAGGACCTGGACACGGTAAAACTGTGACATTTTCGTACTTTTTATCAGAACGTGCCGAAGTAAAAAAGGGAATTATGGTTGGTACCATAATCGGATTTCTCCATGCCGGATCTGCACTAATCCTTGTGCTCATCTTGTATTTTATAATTCAACAGTCTTTTTTACGACCGATCGAGGATTTAAGTAGAATAATTAAGTTGATAAGTTATGCCCTGATCACCGCGATAGGTCTGTTTTTATTGCTTAAGGCAACTATTGCTCTTTGGAGAAAAGAAAAAAACGCAGGAAAAAGTACTTATGAAAAATCAGTAACTACTAAAGGCATAATCCCCTTTGCTATTGCTGTTGGTATTATCCCCTGTACCGGTGCTGTGATTGTACTATTGTTTTCAATTTCAATGGGCATTCTGGGGATTGGTATTATCAGCACCCTGTGCATGGCGTTAGGAATGGCAACTACTATCTCTCTTGTTGGTGTTTTAACCATTCTGGCAAAAAAAGGTGTAACAAAATTTATAATCAATAGAACAAAGGTAAGTTCGATTTTACAAACAGCACTCTCGATAATCGGTGCATTGCTACTCACATTGTTAGGAATTCTGTTGTTCACAAGTACGCTATAATATGAGCCCTATATCAGCCCTCTTAAGCCTTTTATTTTTTATAGCCCTCTTATGCCCTATATCAGCCCTCTTAAGCCTTCTTTACTGACATGTTATTAAATAATATTGAAAATATTCTCGATTCATTTTCTGATGGTGTTATTGCCATAGATAAAGATTTGAGAATCATAAGTTTTTCCAAAGGTGCAGAAAGAATAACCGGTTTTCTTGCAGTTGATGTCAATGGTAAAAACTTCAACGAGGTATTCAAGAGTGAACTGGACGTTCATAAATCACCCGTAGCTGATGTTTTAGAAAATGGCAAATCACTCGCTAATATCAAGACTGAAATTAATAATGTTGATAACAAACCAATTACGATTTCGATAAATGCAACACCGCTCAAAGATGTTAAAGGTAAAATAATTGGATTGATAGTGAATTTCCGTGATATCGAAGAGGTCTATAAATTGCATGCCGAGTTATTTACGGAGAATGCCCGGCTTATTTCAATACTCAATTCTATTACCGATGGAGTATTGACGGTTGATAATGAATGGCGTATAACGAGCTTTAATCCTGCTGCTGAAAGGATAACCGGTCATAAAGCAGAAAATGTCATGGGAAAACAATGCTACGAGGTCATGAAAAGCGAAACATGCAAAACCAATTGCCCTTTAAGAAAAACCATGGCAACAAAGATACCTGTGTATGATTATGAAATCGAAATCGTCAGTGCCCGCGGCGAAACTATACCCATTAGTGTAAATACTGCTCTATTAATAGATGAAGAAAATGAAATCATTGGTGGGGTCGAAACATTCCGAGATCTTTCAATCTATAAACATTTGAGTGAAGAGTTGAACTTAAGGTACAGCTTTGCCAATATTATAGGTAAAGACAAGAAAATGCAGGAGATGTATAGTCTCTTGGATGTGGTCAGTCCAACATCCACAACCATTTTAATCATGGGTGAAACCGGAACAGGTAAAGAGTTAGTAGCACGGGCAATCCATCATAATTCATCAAGAAAAAATAACCCATTTATAAAAGTCGATTGTACTGCATTACCTGAAACACTTTTAGAAAGTGAATTATTCGGTTATAAAAAGGGTGCGTTCACAGATGCAAAAACAGACAAACCAGGTAAATTTGAATTAGCTGATTCTGGTACAATTTTTCTTGATGAAATTGGTGAACTTCCCCCTTCAATACAAGCAAAATTACTCAGGGTATTAGAAGAGCATGAATTTGAACCACTCGGTGGCATTAAAACAGTAAAGATCAATGTTCGAATTATTACTGCAACAAACCGCGACCTACAGCAAGCAATAAAACAGGGTAAATTCAGGGAAGACTTTTATTATCGATTGAACGTCGTTCCTATAACACTCCCGCCACTGCGTGAAAGAACTGAAGATATTCCACTTCTTATTGAACACTTTATAAAGATATTCGGAAAAAGATTTAATAAAACAATTACTAACGTATCCTCAGATGCAATGGATTTGCTCTTAGATTATCCCTGGCCTGGCAATGTGCGACAACTTGAACATGCAATTGAACACGCCTTTATTCACTGTACGGGAAGAATAATCCAAACAGGACATCTACCTGATGAGATAACCCAAAAATCGAGTCTTTCAGTAGATAGAATACTCAAAACTGAAGATCCAATAGAGGAAATAGAGAAAGAGGTCATCCTTGAAGCGTTAAAAAGAAATAATTGGGACCGGGAAAAAACAGCAAAAATACTAAAAATCTCCCGCATCACCTTATGGCGGAAGATGAAGAAATATAGTATACAGAATAAGTAGATAGTAGACACTCCCGCACTTTCAACGAAAGATGCGGGATCCTCGTTTTTGCAGTCAAATCAAAGATTTGAGCAAAAATGGGAAAGGCAGTAAGCAGCGAAAACTTAATCGTATTCGTGACTCGTAACTCGTATTCGTAATAGAAAAAATCTACAGGGTTGCCTGTCTGACAGCAGACAGGCGACTTTGCTATTTATTTGTCCTTTTTTAATAGACAGAAGATTGGTTAGCGTTTTTATTCCTCTTTATTCTTCAGCTCTTCAGCAAATTTCCTTGCATTTTCTAAGTCTTTTTCATTAGGTCTTTTCTTGTTTAATCCGCCAAAGATATATTTTGTAAAGCTATAATCTATAAATCCTTTACAAGAAAATTCACCTATAACATCAAAGTTTTTTTCCAACAATTTATTTCTGAGCGATTTGTGATAAAGCCGAACTGGCCCTATCCATTTTGTTGAAAAAATAAACACTTTTTTATTTTGTAATTGAGACAATTTACCAGCAAAATTCAACAAAGCCTTGTGATGTTCACCGCGATATATACCTGAACCGAAACCAATTAAATCATATTTAGATAATTCGTTTATATTAACTTCATTTGGTTTAACTAATTTCGCGTTCAAAACTTCTGCCATTGCTTTGGCTATCTTTTCTGTATTACCATGATGTATTGAAACACAAATAAGTAGTGTTTTCATATTAATACCTCCTTATTATTTTATCTCTTTATTAATTATATTAAGAAATCTTGTGTTGGAAATATAATGGTCTGCCAAGAGTTTTCCATCTTTAACCAAATTAAATACTCCTCCATATACGGACGGAGAATTTTGTGCTTGCTTTGCGTTTTTCAATTCAGTCACTTTTAATTTCAAACCTTTTTTCTTTGCGATTTCGCTAAGATCTTTAATTGACCTGGCAACCCAGGGGCATTGATTTGCATAGATAATATTCAGTCCTTTATATTTCTCTAATTGTTTTTTCCAATCCCTGAATTTTGGCAAAGATCCTTTTTTTAAGGTTTTAACCATCAGTTCAAATGATGGTTTGACCGAAGCTGCAGATTTGAATCCATTTTTTAAAAAAAGATCTTTGCCTGCCATGAATGAACCTTCACTTGTAACAACAGCAACACCATATTTTCCACACTTTTTTGCATCTTTAATGCATTCTTTAACCAAAAGTGAACCATATCCTTTTCTTTTGTGCTTGTTTGGAGAAATCCACATACAGTGTATGAACATATATCCCTCTGCATCAACAGCTCGCCACGCATTTTCTCCTGGTATGTATTCAATAAAACCAGTACATTTTTTTTCATTTTCCACATATAATAGTTTAATTTTCAGACCTTCAGAAAAACGCTTTTTTAACCATTCAAGCTTTATTTGATACCCTTCATTTTTTGGATTTAGAAAACACACAGGCGGATATTCTGCAATATTCTTTTGGTTTACATTAATTATTTTAGTATCACTCATAATAATTACCTCCTAAAAAAAATTCGCACAACGTCAGACTGTGTGAAAAGTCGCAATTTTACAGGAGTAGAGCCTTTAGGCTCGTAAAATATGATGAAATTTCAATGCTTTTCAACGGGCGTATACGCCCTACTCCAGTTTTCATACAGTCTGACGTGCCCCAATTCTATTATCTGTCATTTCCATTCTCTCTTTCTTTGTCGTATAAGCCGTATGACTCCCACCAAGAAATTCATTCTTGGTACAGAGCGCATATAGCGTTTATAGTCATCGCCAAACTTCTCGACAAGGCGCTGGTCTTCCTGTCTTGAAATTAAGTAGACACACACGATGCCTGGAATCCCAATAATCGCGGTCAACCAATGTTGGCTGAGGAGAAAAAGTGCAATGTACATGAGTAACCAACCCAGATAAAGTGGATGCCGAACAACAGAATAGATTCCTGTGTCAACAAGGACTGAGGTCTCGGTCCAATCCTTTTCCTTTTTCACCTTGCCCTTACTGCGAAAAACAAACCTGGGTAGAAAGATTAAAACAATGCCGATTGCCAGGATTGCCACTCCAACATGCCGTAGCAGTTCGACACCAACAGGATTATCTAAGAACAAAAGTAATAGATAGTCTAAAACCAGCAAAGCACCTGCAATGTAATACAGAAAGCCGCCCTTCATCAAGTTTTTCATATTCAGTTCCCTCTCCTCTGATTTTTTAAATTATCAGATGGGACAATCATCATTCCCCCTGTCGATCTTTATGAATATATCGTAAGTAATCAGTGAGTATATAGTGCCAAACTGCCTCAATCAAAAAAAATGCCGCGAGAAACCCAAAAGCAGCAGACCACCAGTGCGGGGCAAAATACGACCATAGAAGAACCATGATTATGCCTGAAATCAAATTTATTGTTCCAACTAATTCTGTACCTGAAAATATCTCTTTTATAAAGTTTTTCATCATTTATCATCTCCTTTTTTGTTTTTGCTTTTTAGCAGGCGAAGCGTAATTTCATATAACGTCCCGATGTTGTACGAATGTTGACCTAACATTATTTATTTTTTAAAAAAATATATGGAAGGATACGAAACAATTACAGTATGCCCGCCCTTACGTTAAATGACGTATCTTCATTTGCTATCCCCCACAATTTCTGAACGTATCTCTGCTATTTTTTCCTTTAACTCCAGAAGTCGGCTTTTAACTACATCCCATACAATCTCGTCATCAATCCCAAAATAAGCATGTATTAGTATATCTCTTAACCCAGCAATCTTTTTCCATTCAACTTCTGGTCTCTTATTTTTGACATCATCAGGGATGTTCTTCACAGCCTCTCCTATGATTTCTAAATTCCTCACAACCGCATCTTTGATCAACTCATCCCTCACAAAATCATTAAAAGAAATGTTTTTTGTGTAGTTTTCAATCTTACTAATGGCTTCTAAAATATCCTTAAGGTATGCTTTACACTCACGTGGCATATTTAACACTCTCCAATATGTACTTTTTTAGATCAGGTTTTATGGCCTCAATAACTACAAGGTCAACTTTACATTTAAATAAGTCCTCCAGGAAAAATTTGAGATCCATGTAATTATCAAATGTCTTTTTTCCTTTTTCAAAACCAACTAAGATATCTATATCACTTCCCGATTTTTGCTCATTTTTAACATAAGATCCAAACAATCCTATTCGTCCTACGCCGTATTTTTTTATACTTTCGATATTTTTTTCGATCTTATCGATGATATCCTTTGAGGTCAACATACTCCACACCTCCATCTTGTAGTAAATACACACATCTCACTTAATCTATTCATCTCCGAATTAATTTTATCCCATAACGCCATATTCGATTTTAACAAAATATTCAACATTGTCAAGACGAGGTTGCATGCCCGATAAACCCCGCGAAACATTACCTTACAGCTGTAGACAT
>JABUBM010000404.1_pt1 | contig 10598 bp, 10 predicted proteins | sample 7240321 | NCBI WGS metagenome assembly JABUBM01 (sample SAMN07256344, study PRJNA390944) | subsurface metagenome | isolation source: Methane hydrate marine sediment | place: Pacific Ocean: Eastern North Pacific, ODP site 1244 | collected 2002
GAAATTTTTAGCCGCTGACGCACCTCTTCTGGGGTTAGAACCAGAGACTCATCGTTGTTTTGCATTTCAGGCTCTTCCTTTAGCTTGATAAGACAGTCTCTTCCTCTTTTTTGATTTCCTCAAAGGTATAACGAACACCCTCAAAGTTATCGTACTGAGCTACTGCTTTAAATTGCTCCAAAAATTCCGGAATGGTCAGTCCGTGCTTTTCCGCCTCTCTCTCGATAACCACTCTGGGGATTGAGACAACGATATTCAGGCCATCTTGGCCAACGGCTCGCATTTTGTAGCGTCTCTTGTAAGAATCTCTTATCTCAGCCATGCTACCCCCTTGACAAACTTACGACATTACTTATATAATAGGGTACGCCAAAACATCTGTCAATTGGTGATAACTGGCCGAACTTCAACCTAATATGGTAAACAGTGGCGACTAACTAAATTGCAAATGTGGCTAGTCCACAAGTCCAAAAAGTTTTTAGGATATTAATTAAATAGGAGGTTATATATGACAGGAAAGAAAAGTCCTGGAAAGCCACGGCCACGGATTACTGACCAGCAGATTAGAGAGATGGTACGCTTGCGACGTCAGGGGAAATCAATTTCAGCTATAGCTCGGGCCACTGGTTGCAACCGTCAGACAGTTAGGGTTTATCTCAAAGAACGGCAAGCTGATGTCCTTGCTGACGAAGCTAGAAAGCAACTGCTGACGAACGAGCAACAGAAGCATCTGGATGACCTAACCCAATTTGCGGCTTTCCTGGTGAGTCGTCTCACCGTACCCGATTCACCAACTGAGGACCGGGATGTTACAAAAGTACTTTATCCTCTATTGCCCGAGGATTTACCTCAGGGGCTTTCTCGGAAGGCGAGGAGAGAGCAGCGGCGGACGGATCGCCAGAACAACATGCTTTTGAGGTCCTTACGAGAGCATACCAGTGAAAAAGGATGGTGTCAGGCCTTCGAGGAGTGGCAACGGGCTTGGGCTACCTGTATAGAAGGTCTTAAGGAGGTTCGAGAACAAGCCCCTGAGGTCGTAGGGGATTTTCTCAAGAAAAAAGGAAATCTTAAAGAAGAGATCGAGAGGAAAACCGGCAAAGAGAATGTTCTAAAAAGGATAGTAGACGGGGTGCTTCGGGCAGCATGGTGGGTTGGCACAGCTAGCAATCCTAAGGAGGAATTTAAGTCTCGGAATTTTCGAGTTCTACCAGAGGGGCAACGGCTTAGAATCATGACCGGCAATCATTACTTAAACCTTATATTCAATGAGACTGATACTGCTCTGGCTCAAAAGGTGACAGCGGTGTGTAATGATGCGCTTCAAGCCCTGTACCCACGATACGTGGTCGATGAGATACTCGGGATGATCCACAGGATGGACGAAAAAATTGAAGAGATTGATGATGCTTTAGACCCATTCGTACTGCGCCCTCTATTAGTTCGCACGCGGTGTGAGTTGTGTCCTATATAATGGCATGGGACTGAATTTGAAAACCTAAAGGAAAGGAGATAGAAAACGGTCAAAAGGAAGCTGGGAAATTAATCTGCGGTAGAAATGGCTACCGAGAGAAATAACAGAAAGGAGACAAGTATGAGAGGACACATTAGAAGAAAAGGGGAGCACTCCTGGCAGATCACCCTCGACACTGGCACCGGGGCTGACGGTAGGCGCCGGCGCTACTTCGAGACGATACACTCGACACGCAAATCCGACGCACAACAGAGATTGAATGAGCTGTTGGTCACCCTGGAGAAGGGCGTCTACACCCCTCCGGGGCGGCTCACAGTGAGAGAGCACCTTCACAATTGGCTTGAAGGGTATGTTAAGACTAACTGCTCTCAGCGTACCCTCGACGGCTACCAGTCCATTATAGAGACTCACCTAATACCCGCCCTGGGGCATATTCAGCTAAAGCACCTTCACCCGCAGGCGATCCAGGGCTATTACGGCAAGGCTTGCGAGCGACTATCGGCCCGGACGGTACATCATCATCACCGGGTGTTGTCTCAAAGCTTGAAGTACGCCGTCCGGCAAGGTTACTTAGGCCGCAATCCCTGTGAGTTTGCGGACCCGCCTTCACCGAAGGGGAGGGCTATGCGCACCTTGACCCCTGATGAAGTTGAAGTCCTTTTCGAGAATGCACAGGATAACTACTATTACCCTGTAATCTATAGCGCCGTGAGCACGGGGCTTCGCCAGGCTGAATTATTGGGGTTGCGTTGGAGAGACGTCGACCTGGACTTTCTCTCCATATTGGTTTGCCAGGTGCTATATAAGCGCCGGGGTATATGCCAGTTCAAAGAGCCTAAGACGGCTCACAGCCGGCGCCGGGTTGCCATGACCCCGAAGTTAGCTCTATTCCTGAGAGAATACCGGGCAGAGCGTGAGCAGCTTTACCACGAGTTAGGGAAGCAGCTTAGTTTAGACGACCTTGTTTTTGCCAGTGTGGAAGGCAAACCGATTGACCCAGGCGTGCTTTCCCATGCCTTTGGCAGAATAGCCAAGCAAGCAGGACTGGGGGGCACGCGATTCCATGACCTGCGACATACCTTCGCTTCTTTAATGTTACTACGTGGGGCAAAGCCTAAAGTTATCTCTGAAGCCCTGGGGCACAGCTCGGTAGCCTTTACAATGGACGTCTACAGCCATATAATAAGTGGTATGCAAGAGGACGCTATGGCACTATTGGACGAAGTGCTGCCCGCGGGGGTAAATAAAAATTCCGTCGCCAATTTGTCGCCAACTTTCCGAAGTTTAGCTTCAAATGCCAGCGTAGCTCAGGGGTAGAGCAGCGGTTTCGTAAACCGCCGGTCGTCAGTTCGAATCTGACCGCTGGCTATCTGTTTTCGCCTGTTTTTCACCTACACCATCCGATTTGCCGACATTTTGCCGACATTTTTCATCTCAGTTAGCCCTAGCTCAAACACTTTATCTAATCGCTTAGCAGCAGCCTCTTGAAGACCTGGGATGACATGGCTGTATACGTCCAGGGTAAAGGCCACACTCGAATGCCCTAATGCCTCACTAACTATCTTGGGATGGATGCCAGCCAGTAGCATTAGACTGGCGAAGGTATGCCTCAGGTCATGGAAGCGGATACCAGCAAGACCTGCCTTCTGGGCAATTCTAGCAAATTTGTGAGTAAGAGTGCCGGGGTCCATAGGATTGCCATTAATATTGCTAAATACCAAGTCATCCTCACTCAATGGCTTCCGCAGGAATAGACACTCTGCTTGCCTTTCAGCTCTATACTCCCGGAGAAATAGAGCTAAAGAAGGTAGCAGGTTAAGTCGCCGACGACTGTGAGCCGTCTTAGGCTCCTTAAACTGGCAGATGCCCCGCCGCTTATATAACACTTGAGTAACAGAAAGTGAGGCTAAGTCTAAATCCAAGTCACGCCATCGTAGTCCCAGCAATTCAGCCTGCCTCAAGCCTGTTTTGACTGCTGTATAAATGATAGGGTAATAAGGTATATCTTCGGCGACACTCAGTAACCTTGCCACTTCCTCGGGCATGAGTGTCCTCATCTTTGGCTTTCTAGCCCGGGGGGGATCTACTAATTGAGCAGGGTTGCGAATTAATAATCCTTGCCTGACAGCATATTTTAGTGCCTGAAATATGACCCGATGAAAGTGAAGTACAGTCCTAGCGGATAGCTCTTTTCTATCCCCGGCTCCTGAGAGAGCCCGGGCATAGTATTGTTGAATGTGTTGGGGCTGAAGTTGAGCCAAAGGTATCGTGCCGAGGCTTGGAATGAGGTGGTGCCTCACAATAGATTGGTAGCCATCTAAAGTGCGGAGCGAACAGTTAGTTCTAACATAACCATTGAGCCAGTTGCCCAACCACTCACCTAGGGTAATCCGCTTTGGCTTAATATAACTTCCCTCCTCAATGTTGACCAATAGTTGAGCCAGTCGCCTTTGTGCGTTTGCCTTATTACCTTTAACACTCTCAAAGTGCCTCTGGCGCCGGCCTGTTGCCGGGTCTGGGCCGACATCGATGCAAATCTCCCAAGAACCTTTGCTTCTTTGTCTAATTGAACCTTTCATTTGTGTCTCCTTTCTTTAGAGAACTGCTCTATATCCTAGAACAGGACACAACCAGTTTTCCTCCTTTTTTTGTCTCCAGATTCAGCTCCTAAGGCTCTTTAGAATGACTAGCTTTCATCTTGGCCCGATACTCAGGGTCTTGGTAAAGCTTCTTGGCAGCAGCGCTTAGCTTGGCCCGATACTCAGGGTCTTGCCCGCGCTTCTTTATAGCAGCGCTCTCTTCTGGGATTGCGATGGCAAAACTTACCTGGTTACACACCGGGCATATGGCCGGGGAACTAGACATCTTCCAAGGTTTCTTACATTTGGCACAGACACAACTGCACATTTAGTAACCCCTTTTTAGTATGTTGTCTTGCTTTGCTGGGGCTAGGAGACTTCCATCCTAGGTTTTATGACAGTGGGAAAAGGGGGCAAAGAGTTTAGTCTAAAAAAGAAATCTTTTATGTAACAAACTCGCCAGTTTCACTGTCAGGGGATAGGTAGCCAGCAGTAGCCATCAGCAGGCTCTTATCAAGTGTGGTATTCCTAGATTACACCCTCTTTTTTAAACTGCTCAATATCCGCATCAGAATAGCCCAATTTCTTGTAGACCTCATTGTTGTGCTCGCCCAGCTCAGGCGCAATTCCAGCCTTGGCCGGGGTTCTAGAGAACTTCCAGGGAAAGCCGACCTCTTTTATCTTACCCGCCCTGGGGTGGTCAACCTCAATAACATAATTATTGGCGATGACATCGGGGTCAACAGAGGCTTCGAGTAGGGTATTAATCGGAGCACTTACTATATCAGCCCCGCGAAGTAACTTTAGCCAATGCTCCCGGGTATCGGTGGCAAATAATCTATCCATGGTATCTAGGAAAAGCTTTGCCTTCTCCTCAAATTCGGCAATATCCCCCAGCTTAGCACAGCCGATATCAGCCAGTACCTTGTCAAAGCCAGCGGCTACCCAACCTTTCTGCCAGCGCTCTTCACCGAGCACCTGAATCATAAAGGGTTTGCCATCCTTGTCGTTGAAGCTGGCACTTATGGCTGGTGCTGCGCCGCCGGAGACACGAGCCCGACTGCGTTCCGTATCCTTACTGGTCATGAGAGTCTGCGTTATGGAATAGCCCATCAAGCGCAACTGCCCACCAAGCAGCGAGGTCTCAATCTTCTGACCCTCGCCAGTCATTTTCTTATGATATAGGCCAACCATTGTCGCTTGGAAATTTATAAAGGCAGCGGTTTCGTCAGCAACAGAATGCTGCGCAGTCATCATGCGGCTGCCCTCCTCGCCATAGAGACTGGCAATGCCACCGGTCGCCTGGGCTGCGCCATCGGTTCCTGGTAATTCGGAGCTAGGGCCATCTGGACCGTAGGCTGTCATACTGAGGTAAACAATACTGGGATTGACTTTAATCAGGTCCTCGTAAGCGAAACCGCGGCGCTCAGCCACACCAGAACGGAAGTTTTGGGCGAAGATATCGGCATCCTTTACCAACTTATAGAGAATCTCTTGGCCTTTCTTCTTCTGAATATTCAGGGTTATACCCTTGAAACCACGGTTGTTCGTCTCAAAGTAGGGACTGAGCGGGAAATTAGGGGTCTTCAATAGCCCTCTGCCCAATTCGCCGGTACCCGGGCGTTCTATCTTGATTACCTCAGCTCCCAGGTCGGCCATCATGGAAAAGGCTACTGGTCCCTGCTGAAACATGATAATACATACACACTTTACCCCCTCGAGCGGACGATGTGTTTCACTCATTCTGTTATAACCTCCTTAGGCCTATTCTCATTGACCTTACTCCTTATCTGCCCTTTTCTGGAGCGCTGCGCTCACCTTTTTACTTTGGCTTTTTTCACTCCCCCCCCATAGCGCCCAATGCCACCCCTCAACCTCGGGTCCAATAAGTCTCTCACCGCATCGCCAAACATATTTACAAGGAAATCTTTTATGACAGATTGTTGACTTTAGCAATGGCTATAACAATTTACTGCTTTCTCCAGCCAAAACCTCTAACGATAAACCTTCCCTTTAACGTTCTTTAGCTTATTGTCAAAGTCGTGTGCTCATTCATATGATTAGTGATACATGACTCCTCTTAAATAGTCGGAATAATTACTTGAGTTGCATACGACTAAAATACTACTAATCAGCGCCCCATTAGATTGGTTCTACCACCATTGCAGGCAATTGTCTCCGCATTTATGAAAGACGCATCATCCGACGCTAAAAACAGAGCCAGATGCGCGATGTCCTCAGGAGTACCAAGCCGCCCAAGAAGACAAGTCGCCTTACCACCTTCAATAAAATGCTTTACTTGTTCTGGCGTCCTACTAGCGTAAACGATACCGGTCAGGATCCTCCCAGGCAAAATCGCATTGACATTTACTCCATACGGTCCAAATTCTCTAGCGCTAGCCTTGGTGAATCCAACTACGCCAAATTTCGAAGCAGCGTAAGCGGCTTGCCCCGAATCAGACGTACCTAGTGCGGCGGTGGATGAAATATTAATGATTTTCCCGTATTTTTATTTTACCATATGCTTAGCTACGGCCTGCGTGCACAAGAAGGTTCCTTTTAGGTTTGTGTCTAATATCATATCCCATATATCCTCTGTTAAATCCAGGATAGGAGTAAGGCGGTTAGTCCCGGCATTATTCACCAGAATGTCAATTCTGCCAAATTCATCTATTACTTTTTCCACCATGTTATCCACCTGCTCTTTGACACATACATCGGTAACTATGGCCAGTGAACGTCTCCCTAATGCCATAATCTCATCACGTACTTTCTCGATATTGTCTTTCTTACGGCTGCAGACTACGACATCAGCCTCAGCATTCGCAAATTCTAAAGCCATAGCCTTTCCCAATCCGGTACCACCGCCGGTGATAATAGATATCTTACCCTCCAGTTTCATTTATTTCTCCTTTCATCCTCGGTTGAGTTCTTCTGAGTGATTTGAGCTATAATGCTGAGTTATGAGAGATAAATAACCAACGGTTTACCATTTCGAAGGTGCAATTCTGTAACATCATTTCCCTCCTTCTTTTTTCACTCTCACCCCATAGCGCCCGACACCACCCCTCAACCTCGGGTCCAGTAGGTCTCTCACTGCATCGCCAAACATATTTACACCATAGACCACGATAGCCAGGGCAAGGCCAGGCCATATAGCCATCCACGGAGCCCGCAACATGTAGGGGCGCCCAGTGCCACTAAGCATGCCTCCCCAGCTCGGAACCGGAGGAGGGATACCAAAGCCAAGAAAGCTCAGGCTAGCCTCGATTAGAATTAGATTCGGCACCAGTATGCTAAATCGGACAATTAAGGGAGCCATAACATTAGGCAGGATATGTCGGGTAAGTATTCTGGGGGTGGAACAGCCAATAGCCTCCGCCGCCTGCACATATACATTCTCTTTAATGCCGATAACAGCGCCTCTTATTATCCTGGAACCGGTGATGCCCCATCTTACCCCGGAAACAACGATTACCTGCCATAGACCCGGCCCCAACATAGCAATTAAGACCATAAGAAGAATTAAGCCGGGAATGCACATCACGGCATCAACAAACCTCTGCACTATCAGGTCGAATTTACCACCGAAGTACCCGCTCAGTATACCTATAAATGCAGTGAGAAGCGTAGCAATAGTAGCGGCAGCCAAACCTACAATCATCGAGACACGAGCCCCGAAGATGACTCGACTGAGCATGTCTCGCCCCAGGTTATCCGTGCCCAACCAGTACTTGGCTGACGGTGGTACCAGGAAATCCCCTACATGAATTTGGTTCATGCCATCGGGGGCAAGGAAGTCAGCAAAAATGCCAGTGAGTAGCAGGAGTAGGGTTATAACCGCACCCACGGTACCCAGCGGCTTCTCCTTCACCAGCCTTATAAAGAATTCAGCTGGCTTGGAGCGTCCCTTTGGCTCGACTACTACTTCTGATGACATATCTGTCGTACCCTTATCCATTTTCCTTTATCCATAGCGAATCCTGGGGTCCAAAAAGCCATAGGTTAGGTCAACCATTAGGTTGATTAACACCATGGCGATTCCAAAAAAGAGCATTACTCCGCTAACTATAGGGTAGTCTCTAAAAAGGGCAGCATCTACTATTAGGGAGCCTATCCCAGGCAGGACAAATATCTGCTCCATAACAACTGTGCCCCCAAGCAAAAAAGGCAGAAAAAGTCCCATGTAGCTGATTACCGGGATTAGGGCATTCTTCAGGGCATGCCTTATGGTGACAACCCTCTCCCTGAGCCCCTTTGCCCAAGCTGTCCTGATATAATCCTGCCTGAGCACCTCCAGCATCATGGTGCGGGTCATCCTCATGATCCCTCCCCCTATAGCCATACCCAGAATAGTAGCTGGTATTATGAACCTTTCCAGATTACGTATTGGATCCTCAGCAAACGGAACATGCATTATGGGTGGCATGTAGCCCCACCATATTGAGGGGAAGACTATTACCATCGTCCCCAGCCAGAAGCCGGGGACGGCGATACACAATATGGCAAAGCTACGGCCTATATAGTCACCCCAGGTATCCTGTCGTGCCGCTGAATATATACCAATAGGCAACCCTATTAGTTGGCCTATTATTAGACCCATGATGCCAAGTTGGAGAGTTACTGGCCATCTACGGGCTATTTCCTCCATCACAGTGGCTGGTCGCCAGAAGGAATTACCCAGGTCGCCTTGAAAAAGACCACTGAAACTGCCATCCTCTTGGGGCCAAACACCCATCCAGCGTCCATACTGGACAGGTGGTGATACATCCAACCCCAGGGCGTGCTCCGTTTCAGACCTTATCAATTCGATATCACCACCAGCTATCGCACCCATCCGTGCTACTATCGCATCTACTGCGTCGCCTGGAATCATGCGCATCGTGAAGAAGACTATCAGGCTGACCAGTAACGCGGTGGGTATCAGTAGCAATAACCTTCTGATTATATAAGCACGCATACTCCTCTGTCCTTAACGAATACTTCTTCCCTTGTATGTCTTCAGCTTCAGCACTTACTCCACCATAATCGGCTGGAGCTAGGTCCACCTGCTCCAGAATTGGAGAGCACCGGATGAAGCTTCAGATTATGGCCCCTTGGTTACGCAGGGTGGCTTGAAGGCCTTCTACCTCAAGCCGGCGTGGCGTTGTGTTTTGCTGAACTGCCAGTGCGGCAGCAGTACCCACTGCATGCCCTGTTACCATGCATACCGCCTGATGACGCATAGACGCATGGGCAACGTGCGCGTTGGAAGCACACCGTCCCGCCACCAATAATCCTTCAATCCCCTTGGGCAATAGTACCCGGTAGGGTATGTGGTACCACCCCTTCGGACCTATATCGCTCGCCGCACCCCGACTCCGCGAATCTGGAACGTGTATGTCAATCCGGCATCCACTTCTCCCCACAGCGTCATCAAACTCTCTGCACTGGCGTGCGTCTTTCTCGGTAAGCATGTAGTCCCCAACTATACGACGGCTCTCCCGCACCCCAAGCATCGACGCCGTTTGTATAAGGTATGAATCTTCAAACCCTGGCACGTATTTCTTGTAGAACCTGGCTAAGCTCAGGTCGAATTTTCGTCCCGCTATCAGAGCAGCGCGCATCTGTCTGTGGTCCGTTGAGTCAACACCGAAACCCATATCTTGTCCGCAGTACTCGGTCATTGACCACACTACCTTGCCACCCTTCATAACCTGAGACACCCCACTGAAGGCAGAAGGTCTGTCACTACCCATAGGGACAGGGAACTCTCCGTTAGCTGCAGCTTGTGAAGCGGCCTTCCCCAGACCCTGTATCATGATCGGCCACCCCTTCCGGTAGTACTCTTCCACCATCTCGGCAGTGATCGTCTGTTTGAAATCTATTCGCTTTTCTGGACGGACGACCTCTTCAGGGTTCTCCTTCAAATAGTTGACGAAGCGTTCAAAGTCTACGCCACCCAGCATGTAGGGAAGAGTGCAAGACTGCGGCTTGCTATCACCAGGCCTCCCGAACTGGAAGTCTGCCCCTGCCCGGACAGCAAGGTCTCCATCCCCCGATGCATCCACCGCAGCCTTGCACCAGATAAGATGTAGCGCCGCTTCACTGGCCACGACCACGCCTGTCACTCTCCCTTCCTCTACAACAGCGTCGATGAACTGGGTCAAGTACCAGATGTCCACCCCCGCCTCCTCCAGCATCTCCTCCATGACGATCTTCACGCTCTCCGGGTCTATGGCTATCATCGTAGTGACTTCGTCATCTGGCAGCCAAGCCCCACCGGCGGCCTTGAGCCTGCCGATGAACTCTACAGGAAAGCCACCCACCGTTTGCTCCGTCGACAACTGTGTGTACTGCTCACCTTGGTCAGGGTAACGCGTAACTCGCCATCCCGTCATAGAGTCGACTAGCCCCCCGGTAGTGGTACCGCCTAGAAAGGAAGCGTTTTCGATAAGTACCGTTTTCGCTCCCGTCCTGGCTGCGGCATATGCCGCCGTGAACCCGGCAACCCCTCCCCCTACCACAACTACGTCCGTCTCCTCAACGGACTCGGACTCTGGTTAGGC
>JABUBM010000405.1_pt1 | contig 10573 bp, 17 predicted proteins | sample 7240321 | NCBI WGS metagenome assembly JABUBM01 (sample SAMN07256344, study PRJNA390944) | subsurface metagenome | isolation source: Methane hydrate marine sediment | place: Pacific Ocean: Eastern North Pacific, ODP site 1244 | collected 2002
AAAGATATATACATATCTATTTTTTTCAAACCAATTTTCATATTGATCCGTATATTTTTCAAAAGGTCTTGTTTTTGGCATTAATCTTTATCACCCCACCAGCCATCATAAAATCTTCTAAGATGCTACCTTTCATATTCTCCTTCTTCAATTTCTTTAGCTTTTTCAATATCAAAAGAGATAGGATATTTTATACAGTAGTTTATAAGAATTTCATATGAATTATTTATTTCTTTTATTTTTTCTTCATATTCTTTTTTCTTTAAACTATTATTATGTCTATCCGGATGATATTTTAATGATAGCTTTCTATATTTATCTTTTATCTCCTTCATACTTGCCGTTTCTCCCAAATCTAATACCTTTCTTGCTCTGTCTATATCTTTAAAATTTATTAATTTTTTCATTACCTTATACCTCTTATAAATTTTAGAAATTTATATTGAACTTACTAAGTTTATAAAAATTAATAGAACCCTTTTGAGTCTGTTTTTTTAATAATTATTTGACAAATCTTTCATCATCGCGTGATAGGCTTAACTTTCCAATATTTTTTTCAAGCCATCCCTTTTTAATACTTTCTACCTGATCAAATTCCCCTATAAAAGGTTTTATATCCAGCAATGGGGTACCATTTATAATATCGATATCTTTTACATATAGATTATTTTTCTCTACTTTTTTAAGTCTGACCACAGACAAACCTATAGGGTTAGGACGAGAAGGCGCTCTGGTGGAAAATAACCCGTGGGGTTTACTATCCATAAATGGTATCACTTCTAATGAATATGGTTTTGATAGATGAAAGTGATATATTAAGATAATATGGGAAAATCCTTCAATATCTTTTAAGCCTTTTTGATACTCTGGAAATACTTCTACTACTCCTTCTATACCTTTAGCAGCAGAAGGTTGGATGGGAGTTCCCTTTGGTTCGGCGAACTGTGAATGAATGATTCCTATCTGTTTGTAAGTTATTTTCGCTTTCATTTTTTTGCTACTAAAGCAGCCTCTTTTTTATCATAACAATTTTAACATATATTATTATTTTAACTAAAATATTATTTTGGTATTATACCCAAAACTTGACGGAAAAAATATAAATAATTAAAATTAGGTATATTTAAAATATTTAGACAAACCTAAAATATGGATGCCTATTTTAAAATTAAAAATTTTATTAATAAAAATAATCGATGATTATCCAGATATATTAAGAATTAACATGCTATAAAATTAACAAAATAATACTATATAAAAAAATGATTAAAGTAGATAAATGGACAAAAGAACATGGAGTAAAATTTCTAAAAGAAGTAGGAATTAAAAAAGGAGATATAATTTTTGATTGCTGTTGCGGTGAAGGAAACTACACCATACCAGCTGCCAGGATAGCTGGTAAAAATGGTACGGTATATGCTATGGATATGAATAAAAATAAACTTGACACATTAAAAGAGAAATTTAATTCAGAAAATCTTATAAACATTAAAATAATAAAAACAGAATTTAAAAAATCTATACCACTTGCAGATAAATCCATAGATATGGTGCTTCTATATGATATATTCTGGTATTTTTCTATTGAGGATATAAGATTATCAGTATTATTGGATGAAGTTTATAGGACTTTAAAAGATAATGGATTAATTTCAGTTTACCCGGAACATGTTGATATAAACAAACTTAAACAAAAAATAATAAATTCTAATTTTATTTTAGAAAGGGAACTTTTTAATACTATAATTCATGATAATAACCTTCAAAAAAGACATATTTGGAATTTTAGGAAAGTATTAAAATGAAAAAGCAGTCTTTTAAAGATTATGTTATTGTTTCCTGTGGGACAATAGCTCCCGAAATAAATTACCTAAAAAATAGTAAGTTTTTAGATGCTAAGAAAATTTTATATACAAAACCTGGTAGACATGAAGTTCCCAGAGAACTTGAAAGTCAGCTTACAAACAAAATAAATATTGCTAAAAAGTATTCTGAAAATATTATAGTAGTATATGGAGGTAAATATTGTTACATTAACATCAAAGAACCATATAAAACAATAGATAAAATAATAAAAGATCATGGTGAAAATATAAGTAGAATAAATTCCAGCCATTGCATAGATATGCTAGCCAGTGAGAAGGAAAGAGAAAATATAGCAAACACTATAGCTAATGGTGAAAAACTCTGGTGGCTCACACCAGGATGGATACTGTATAGACATGATGTCTTTCAGGATTGGGATAAAGCAATGGCCAATGAAAATTTCCCAAAGCATACCGGAGGAGCTATTCTGCTGGACGGTATCGGTTTCTGGGAAAAATACAGTTCAGATCATCCTGAAAAAATTCTAGAATTTTCAGACTGGATGGGTATTCAGATTCAACCTTATAAAATTTCTATGGACCGGTTTAAAAAACTACTATTAGAAAAAATCAGATAGAAATAAAATATGAAAGTAATTGGAATTGCAGGATCACCACATAAAAATGGAAATTCAGTTTACCTGTTAAAGGAAGTGTTAAAAATCCTTGAACCTGCATTCAATACAGAGTTAATTTTTTTAAAAGATTATGATATTAACCCGTGTAATGGATGCCAAAGCTGTGATAAAAATGGTAAATGCGTCATAGAAGATGATATGCAAAAATTATATCCCAAAATCAAAAACTCCCAGGTTATTATATTATCCAGTCCCTCTTATATGAGTGGTGCCACATCCCGCCTGAGAATTTTTATGGAAAGGACCTGGCACTTGAGAAAAGAGCAGCTTGAAGGAAGGATTGGCTCATTTATTGCAGTTGGTAGACGAAAATTAGGAGCTGTTGTATATGAGATGGAAGAATATTTATCGAGATTAAGATTAACTAAATTACCAGGCGTTACAGGGTTTGCATTTAAAAAGGGTGAGATTTTAAAAGATAAAAAAGCTATAAAGGATGCTACAGGATTGGGCAAACAGATAATAAATATCCTTAACTAAATTTTGCCTTTTTAACTAAATTTTGCCTTTATATCTCTTATTTACTTTTAATTACTTTTTCATATTCCGGAAAATAGCTGCTAATAACTTTCAGATTAAATTTGGAGAGTATAGATTCTTTAGGTTCTCTTTCCAGTAAAAATTCAAAAGATTTTTTTAATAGTTGTTCTTTGGTTATTTTCCCCCCGGTTAATTTTTGGTAATAGTAATCATCCAGAGCTACAGAGTAATCCTTGGAAGTGTCTTCTTCTTCAACTCTTACCATAAATTGTTTATCATTTTTCTTTTTCACAAAAATCAATAATCTCGCCTCCCTCTTAAATATTACATTTTAATAAATAAATTATGGGTACAAATCTTATAAATGAATAAAGTATTTATTTTTTTCAATCCTTTAAAATTCCGGCAGCCTTTAGTATATCAGGAACCTTTTCTTCTTTACCAATAGCCATAATATGTACACCATCACATATCTTTTCATCTTTTATTCTTTTTATTAGATTTCCAGCAATTTCTATTCCCTTTGATAGACCTTCCCCCTTTGGCACTTCTGCCAATTCATTTATCAAATTTTGAGGAACAAAAATGCCAGGAATATTCTCATTCATCCATTTTGCCATCCCGGCACTGACCAATAAGACTATTCCTGCCAATATTTTTACATTCTTATTAATATTTCGGCTATAGTCTACAAATCTCTTTAATTCATCTAAATTATAAACAGCCTGGGCTTGAACAAAATCAATTCCAGCTTTTAATTTTTTCTCAAATTTAATGAGTTGTGGTTCAATTGGATCTGCAGATGGGGTGGCAGATGCACCAATACAAAAATCAACTCCTCCATCAAGATTGTTACCGGAGAGATCTTTTCCTGAATTTAAATTATGAATAAGCTGTATTAATTGAACTGAATCAATATCACAAACAGGCTTTGCTTCTAGGTGATCCCCCATTTTAAGAGAATCTCCGGTAAGGCAGAGAACACTTTCTATACCTCTAGAAAAGGCAAAAAGCAAATCAGCCTGAATAGATAACCTATTTCTATCACGACAGGTTATCTGAAATATAGGCTTCCCGCCATGCTCCTTTATAAGAAGACAGGTTCCCAGAGAAGGATACCTCATCACAGCACTTTGGTTATCTGTAACATTTAATGCATCAACTTTATCTTTAAGGATTTCTATATTATCAATCATTTTTTGTACATTGGTGCCCTTTACCGGACCAATTTCAGCTGTTATAAAAAATTTATCTGATTTTAGTATTTTTCTAAATGGTTCAACCATCTACTTCCTCCTATTTCTAATTAAATTTTTTTTAAAACTATCTTAAGATAAATATTATTCAAGAGAAAGAGGTTCTACTTCTAACTCTCGTGGTCTTTGCATCTTACTCCAATCCTTTGGTGGCATAATTTCCCGCATCTTAACAAGTTCTCCTAATTCTTTTAACCTTCTATATATTAAAACCCATGTACAATCGTTATCAGGATTCACTTCGCACTTTCCATCCCTTCTTGTTCCACCACATGGCCCATTAAGCAGTCCTTTTGCGCACTGAGTCATGGGGTATATACCACTTAATCTCCCAAGTTCGCATTATCCACACTGAATGCATTTTTCTTTAAATAAACTAGGTCCTCCACCCATATGTCCTATAGGATTAGTTGCTGGATAAATAGGTTTGGTCAAACCAAACTCGTCCTTTAAAATATATTCCCGCACTACTTGCAAACCATCGCCACAACAAAGCATAGGAACAGCATCACAATCATTAATTTGCTTTTTATAACTAGCCATCCGTTTCTTACTCCATGGAGCATAACAGGTAAACTCTCCAAAAGGTGGTGTAACAGCAGCTAAAACCTCCTTTCCATTCTCAATTAGAATATTGGACATCTCCTTAACCTCAGGTTCTCCACCTGTGTGAAAAACAGTAGCGCAACCACCACAACCATATATTACTATCTTCTTTTTACAATCAAGATAATCAAGAATTTCTTCAATAGGTTTTTTTACTTGTCCTATCACTTCTACCTCCTCATATTAATTTCATTAGAATAAATAATAATATTGAGGAAAATACATTTTTGCCATTATTAATATTCCCTAAAAAGATACTTAAAACGTATTTATTCATTTTAATTATTATCTGAATGTACAAGTTCCAGTAGGACAAGAACTATCAGATTCAGACTTATCTTTATTAGATGATGACCCAACACCAAAGGAAGAAAATTTTTTCTGGATATTTTTGCTACCACACTTTTTACAAATTAGTTCATCATCTTTTCCACCGATTCCAATAAATAAATCAAATTTTTCCCCACAATCTCTGCAAACATAGCTGTAAATTGGCATATTAATTACCTCCCTTTTTAATTAATTAGCCTCTACTTCTCTAAGACTTATTGTTTAATTTTTTTAAAAGCACTTGTTAAAAATCAGACTGTTGAAATCACTCAGAAAAAGCTTTAAAAAATCTCAAATGTCTGCCCTGTTTTTATAAAAATAAAATCATCTTTGTATATTTCTTTAAAAATCAGCTGCGCATCATATCCTGTGCAATGAGTAGGGCCGACTTTCTCTATTCCCATTTCCTTAAGCTTTTCTGCTATAAATTTTACTTCCCGTCTATTTTTATCAATTAGATGAAACCCGCCGAACACCAGATAAATTTTCATATTGGGAAAATCTTTTTTGACCTGTCCCACAATTTTTATAATTCCGGGATGAGAACATCCAGTAACTATTGTAAGCCCTTTCTCTGTTCTTATAATCAAAGCCTGTTCAGGCATATATTTTCCTTTATACTCGCCAGCGATTTCACCTGTGACAAAAATATTCTCTACAATTTCAGTAACTCTTTCTGTTTCTATAAGTTTACCCTTTAACCTTTCAACTTTTTTCTTAAATTCCGAGCTGAAATTAGGACATGCGTAAACTTTGAGCCCTTCTTTATTCTCCAAAAATTCCCAAAGTCCTCCTGTGTGGTCCCAATGGTCATGGGAAACTACCACTGCTATTATTTTATCAATATTCACTTTTAAATTTCTCATATTCTCTAAAAGCCAGTGGCCGTTTTCTCCTGTGTCAAACAGTATTCTTTGGTTAATTAAGAAAGACACTCCCCATCCGATACGGAGATCTTTATTCATTGCCTCTTTGTCAAAAAGAATCTCTACTTTCATTTTTTATTCTTGTAATAATTTCGTGACAATTAAAAGCCAGTGACACTTTTCATCGTATTCTTTAATGCCGTATCCCAAACCTTGAAAATATGAATATACATAATCTTTATTAACATCACTATCTTCATGCATGTGTCCTTCCTCTTCATGTACACTATTTACTATTTCCATACCACTTTTGTTAAAATCCGCCAGAACAGCTTTGCCATTCGGGCAAAGTACCCTGTTTATTTCAGAAAACATTTTATCGATATTATTTATATGGTGGAATAAATTCACAACAACTATATTGTTAAAGCTTCCATCATTAAAAATCAGGAATCCCCCATCCATTATATAAAATATAACATTATGAAGAACGTTTTCGTAGGCAAGGTTAAGCGCCGTTATTTTTAAAGCTTCCTTATCCTTATCTACAGAAATAAATTTGTAGTTAGCCTTAGCTAACGCAAGCGTTGTATATCCGGTTCCAGTGCCTATCTCCAGAATGTTGCCACGCAAAGGCCTGGCCTTCTTCAATATGAACTTTCGGCTTCTGGTAAAATCAAGCCCTCTCTTCTTATAAAGAGAAATCCGTTCTATGAAATTGATGTGATTTGTTTTGATTTCTTTTGTGGATATATCAGGAATAAACTTCATTTAAAACAGGCTCCTTTTTGTGTCTTATTGGTAGTCTAGCTTCATTAAGGCATACGTTGAAATTCCCCATTTTTATCTTTTTACCTTTACAACCACTGGCAATGATATATTGCTTGCTTAAATCCAAACTTTTTATAAGAGCTTTCTGAGAACTATAATTACTAACCTTTTAAAATGTTTTATGTCTCTAATCTGTTTTAATAGTCTCTTAAGCATAACGTGCATTACCTTTTACAAGTTCCATCCTCTGAACAAGGCGGTTCGTCACATCGTTCAGTCCTTCCACAGCAGGTTCTGCCAGAAAAGCTGTTATTCCCATAATCCGTGTCGTAGAAACCTTTTCCTTTGAAAATCACTCCCACACCAGTACCGATTATTCTTCTCAATTCCTTACCGCATTGGGGGCATTTTTTAATATGCTTATCATTCATATTTTGAAATTTCTCAATTTTATATCCGCAACTTTCGCAGAAATATTCATATGTCGGCATAATCACCTCCGCTCTTTTATTTTAACTTAGAATCCTGGCCGGCAATTTTTTCTATTGTTAATGTTCCATATTATTCAATAGCTCTGCTCTTTCCTTAATAATAAAACTTTCTCCTTCAAATGCCTTCCTTATACATCTTGAATAATTATCCAAGCAATAATCTATAACCCATCTTCTTGCCTGCTTTCCCTTAAGTTAATTTGCCCTCTCCAATTCTTCCTTAAGCAGTCTCCATATGGAGCGCAATGTCTTTGTAACCTGATTATTCGAATATTCTATTATTGTTTTTCCCTCAACAATTGACTTTACCACAGCTTTATTAAAAACTACCTTACCAAGGATTTGAATATTTCTATCTTTGAACCAGCGCTCTATTTTTTCAGTCATATCACAATTCAAATCGTACTTATTTATTATTACCTTTACCGGAACATTAAAATGTTCGGTAACACCGACTACCCTTTCAGCATCATGCAATCCTGACAGCGTTGGTTCAATTACTATTACGGCGCAATCCACACCTGTAATAGAAGCAATTACCGGACAGCCTATGCCCGGCGAACCGTCTATAATAACCCACTTGAATTTTTTCTCTTCAGCAATCTCTTTTGCTTTTTGCCTGACCAGGGAAACCAGTTTCCCTGAATTTTCCTCAGCAATTCCCAATCTAGCATGAACCAATGGGCCAAACCGGGTGTCTGATACGAACCATTTACCAGAATTATTTGCTTTCATCTCTATGGCATTTTGCGGACAGACAAAACTGCAAAATGCACACCCCTCACAGGAAATAGGATCAATGGTAAAATCTTCTCTTACAGCTTCAAACCTGCATACTACTTTGCAGGCGCCACAACCCTCACAGCGGTCTATGTGCGTAAAAGCCGTAACACCACTTTTAAAAACATGCGAATTTTTTATTTTGGGATCAAGTAATAAATGCAAATCTGCCGCATCCACATCACAGTCAGCCATAACCTTATATTTGGCTAACGCAGCAAATGCACCGGTAATAACTGTTTTTCCTGTGCCACCCTTTCCACTTATAATAACAATCTGTTTCATTTTAATTACCCTTGATTTTATCCCTGGCTAATTTTTACCTTTCTTATCCTTTTAAATAATCTCTGGAATTTTTCTCTGTATTCTGGTAATGCTTCAACAATAGAATCGCCTCGAGAGTAAATCCCGGCTATTTTTTTACTAAAAGGTATTCTCATCAGTATGGGAATATTCTCTCCGGTACAATATTCATCTGTTTTTTTATTGCCCAAATCAGAACGGTTAATTATAACACCAAATGGAATCTTGAGTTTTCGCACTACTTCTACAGCCAATGATAAGTCGTTTAATCCAAATGGTGTGGGTTCGGTTACAAGAATAACAAAATCAGTATCTTTTATTGCTGTAATTACCGGACAGGAAGTCCCGGGAGGCACATCAATAATTACAGTCTTTTTTTTATTAATATGCTTTTTAACCTCCCTGATAACCGGTGGTGCCATCATCTTGCCTATGTTAAGTTTCCCATGGATAAATTGGATATCACCCTTTCTTCCAATCTCAACAACACCTATCTCCTTATTTTCCTCTTTTATCGCATCATTCGGGCAAAAGTAAGTACAGGAACCACAACCATGGCATAATTCAGGAAAGATAAGCACCTTTTTATTGACTATTGCAACAGCGTTATATACACACACTTCCTGGCAACGGCCACACTCATCACATTTCGTTTGGTCTATGCAGGGAATGGGAATAAAAACAGTATTCTTATGTTCAAAAACCGGTTTTATAAAAATATGACAATTAGGTTCTTCGACGTCGCAATCCAGTAGCTGAACATTATTTAAGGATAAAGCCAAATTAACGGCCACTGTTGTCTTGCCTGTCCCACCTTTGCCACTGGCAACTGATGTTATCAACTTTCCACTCTCTTCCCTTAATTACTTTCTGCCCATCCCAAAATGGGATTCTACATCAGGACCGGTATTCTGTTTATATTCTCCTTTTTTAAATTTTTCTATGGCATCCTTTATACTGCCAGTAGCTCCTGAATAAATTTTTATAGACGCCGCAGATAGAACCCTGAACGCATTAGGTCCAATGTTTCCGGTGATCAACGACTCTACATTCATATTAGAAATCATTTGCGCTGCTTGAATACCTGCACCTCCCATTGCCTGACTGCTCTTATTTTCAGCATGCTCAAAATCGTCAGTCTCAGTGTCATAAATTATATAGTAAGGACACCTCCCAAATCTTGGATCCACATTCGACTGGAGAGTAGTCCCGCTAGAAGAAATAGCTACTTTCATTTTATCTCCTTCTATCAATTATTTAATAAAAATTTGAAAACTATTTAAACATAACTAATCTCTTACCACATTCAGGACACTTTATCTTACTTACTTTATATCCCTGCTCTTTATCTTTTAAGTCTTCTCTTTTAATATGGTAATGGTAAGTTCCCTTAAGGCACTTTGTTTTTACAATATCCCTTTCAGTGATATAATTACCACCCTCAAACTTTATCGCTTTACCTTCGATAATTGCAGTGATAATTTTTTTTCTAGCAGATTTTAGAATCCTCTGAAAAGTAGATCTGGATATACCCATCACTCTTGCAGCATCTTTTTGATCCAGGTCTTGCCTGTCCTTTAGATTTAAGGCTTCAATTTCTTCAAGTGTCAATATTAATTCATCCAGCTTATCAAGTGAAACACCATGCGGCTTATAATACACAAATAAAGGTATGGTATTTACTATCTTGTCTAATACCGGTCTAGCTGACATCTCTATCCCTTACCATCTTTATTCCACATTTAGGACAAGACATATCATAACAGGGAACACCAATTTTATGCTCAACCTTTATTCCGCAACTCGGGCAGACGCATTTTCCACCTGGTCCCATGCTCTGTCCACCCATTCTACCTCTTCCTCCACCACGTCCAAGTCCTCTTCCAGTTCCAGGACTCATTCCTGCAGGTCCAGTTCCATCTCCTCTTGGCATAATAACACTCCTCTCATTTATTAATTTATTTTTTATTACTTTATTATTTCTTTCCTTAGTTTATTTCACTAATCTTCATGTTCACATTCTGTTTTATCTATTCCATAATCTTTTCCTGATCCAGGACTGCAAATGTTTTCTCCTCCTTTTAAAGTTCCCATTATTATTTTATCGATGGCATCATCAACTTTTCCTTCAACTCCTAAAACCGACTCTATTTCTGCTTCTTTAAAAAGAATCTTTGCTCTCATTCC
>JABUBM010000406.1_pt1 | contig 10559 bp, 7 predicted proteins | sample 7240321 | NCBI WGS metagenome assembly JABUBM01 (sample SAMN07256344, study PRJNA390944) | subsurface metagenome | isolation source: Methane hydrate marine sediment | place: Pacific Ocean: Eastern North Pacific, ODP site 1244 | collected 2002
GTGCGCCAATTTTCAGATCAGCCAGTGCCTCGGGAGATCATAGAAGATTGTTTGCGTACAGCAGCAACAGCGCCCAGCGGGGCTAACCTGCAACCTTGGAGTTTTGTAGTAGTAACTGATTCTGTTGTTAAGCGGCAGATTCGTAAAGAAGCCGAAAAAACAGAGCGGGAGTTTTATCATAAAAGTGCGACCCGAAAATGGGTAGAGGATTTAAAACTTTTGGGTACCAATGAAAATAAGCCTTTTTTAGAGGTAGCCCCCTATTTGATAGTTATTTTTACCCAGCGCTATGTTCTTTTACCTGATGGTAGTAAAAAAAGTCATTACTATGTCAATGAATCAGTAGGTATCGCCACAGGCATGCTTATTGCTGCTGTACACCATGCTGGACTTGCTTGTTTAACTTATACGCCCAGTAAGATGGGTTTTTTGAATCAAATCTTGTCCCGGCCTTCGAATGAAAGACCCTTTTTAATACTGGTCGTTGGTTATCCAGCTAAAGATGCAGTTTTACCTAAAATAGCCAAAAAGTCGCTAAAAGATGTTGCTAAGTTTATTTGAAATTAAAATAGGGACATATGTACTAGCTCAACAATTCGGTAACTTTTAGCGGAAAACCTATGGATCTGAGGAGTTCTTAACCAGATGGTTGAGGCTTTAGGGAAAGCCAAACCATAGAAAAAATATAGAAAAAATAGGATGTGTCCCAATTAAATAATTTTTCGATGATTTTGTCTTTCGGTAAGTAAGACAAGGGGACGTTTCGTTTGACATACCCAGTTAAATTTCTTATAATGAACCGGGGTGGTTTTATGCCAAGAAGCTCAAGGTTAAAAAGCAGTACAGGATATCACCATATTATGCTTAGAGGAATTAACAGAAGCAACATCTTCGAAAGCGACCAAGATAAAGCATTTTTTTTGAATTCAATGTATAGAGCAAGAAAAAAAAGCAGTTTTAAAGTTATCGGTTATTGTCTAATGAATACTCACGTTCATTTACTACTTCAAGAAAGCGAAGAAATCGGAGTAAGCATGAAAAGGATTACGGTGAGCTATGTACAATGGTTTAACCGGAAATATAATAGAGTAGGTCATCTATTTCAAAATAGATATAAAAGTGAACCTATTGAAGATGAGAGATATCTTATGGCGGTACTGCGCTATATCCATCAAAATCCTATAAAAGCAGGAATAGTAAAAGAAGCAGCAAAATATAATTGGTCTAGTTATAACGAGTATCTTAAAATGTATGATTCCAAGGACTACCTCATTGATGGAGAAATAATGAAAGCATACTTTGACAACAAAAAAAGTTTTACCGAATTTCATAAGCAAATGAGCAAAGAAAATTATATGGATTATGAGAACATAAACAAATATTCCGATGATGAATTATTAGAATTATTGAAGAAAAAAATAAGCATAGATAAGTTTTATAAAATTCCTTTAGCCGATAGAGTTAACTTAATTAAAGATATATACCATGAAACTGGGGCAAGCATCAGAGATCTAAGTAGGGGATTAGGCATAGGAAGAAGTATTATAGAAAGAGCTGTTAAAATATGACAAACGAAACGTCCCCCTGTCTTGTCCCCTGTCTTGTCTTATTTTAAAAGGCAAAGAAAGGCAAAGTATCATGAAAAAAGTTAAATATAGGGAAAAAAATAGATATAATGAATTTTTATCTGCTGCTAAAATAATTTCTGAAAAGATTTCTAGGATAGAAGGTGTGGTAGGAATATTAGCTACCGGAGGAATTGGACGTGGTTATTGCGATGATTATTCCGACCTTGATTTAATAGTTTATGTTGATGATAAAAGGGTTAAAGAAATGGAAAAATATATTGCGGTAGGTTCTTTAATATATAAAGATATTGCGTTGGATACACCGGTTGAATCATATCAAAAAGCGTTAAAACACAAATCACCCTCTAAATATTGGTCTCAGGTTATGAGGTGGGATAGAGAAAATTCTCAAATTTTATTTGATACCGTGTATAAAATAGAGAATTTATTAAAAGAAAAATTAGTCTTTCCAGATTGGGAACAGAAGAAACTCTTAAAAAAGTATAGGGATGGAGCAGAAGATCACCTTAAATATAATTTTGAAATGTGGGAGAAGAGAGGAAATCTAATTAATCTTGCTGATTCTTTAATTAAAGCTACCGAATGTATTATGCTGTGGATTTATGCTAAGAATAAAAAGTTTCAACCATATTTACCAAAATGGTTTTTTTATTATTTGGAGAATAATTTTGTGCGGGAAGCAAAATACCTGGATATAATAAAAAAGGTTTATTTAAATCCTATTAAAACAACTGTCCAAGCTAAAAGAATTAGAACTGAATTAATCGAATTAAGTGAAAATATAGGAATTAAATTTAATTACGAAAATTTAAAAGATATTTTTAAACAAGATGGAAAAAATTGGGAAAAAACGTCAGAAAAAACAAAGTATTATTTAAGTTGGTAATTGAAGGAGGCTCGATTATGAATGATAATTTCTCTTTAGAAGAAAAATCAAACCAAGAACTCTGGGATAACCGTATTTCAGACCACATGAAATCTTGGTATGATATTGATAATTTCAAAAAAAGGGGATTTCTCACTTGATGAAATTCAAATTAACGAAATCGGAAATGTAAATGGGAAACACCTTCTTCATCTTCAATGCAACATCGGCATTGATACTCTTTCTTGGGCAAGAGAGGGAGCTATTGTTACAGGTGTCGATTTCTCTCCCAAGGCAATTAATATTGCCAAAAATCTTAAGGAAGAAACAAACATCAATGCTCAATTTATTTGTTCAAACATTTTCGATTTGAAAGAAAAAATTAATAAGAAATTTGATATAGTCTATACTTCTCAGGGAGTTCTTTGTTGGATTAAAGATTTATCAAAATGGGCATCGGTTATTAGGCATTTTTTAAAACCAAACGGTATTTTTTACATAATGGAGATACATCCATTTATTAATATATTTGATTATTTCGCTCAAGAACCTCGAATAATTAACTCCTATTTTAATTCAGAAAAACCTGAATATTACAAAGAAAATGAGAAATTTGAAGGGTATGAATGGACCTGGCCCCTTAGCAATATAGTAAATGCATTGATTAAGGAAAATCTGACCATTAAATTTTTGAATGAATATGATAAAATATTCGGTAATACCCATTCTTTTATGGAACGAATAGATAAAAACTGGTGGCATATCCCAGGTTTAAAAATTCCCTTAATGTTTACATTAAAAGCTATTAAACAAGAAAAATAATAAAACCATGAGATTGCTCCCAACATCGCCTAACATTGTATATATGAACCTTGAAACGTCGCATATACCAGAACTTTATATAAAATAAATTTAGTCATAAGGAGTTTCAGCCATGAATATTTGCAAATTTTGCCAAATTATAAATAGACAAATTTCCTCTTGGGTTGTCTATGAAAATGAAAAATTAATCGCCTTTTTGCCAGAGCAACTGGAGGTTTATGGTCATACTTTAGTTGCGCCAAAACAACATTATGCAGATTTATATGATATTCCTGAAGTTGTTTTATGCGAATTGATAAAGGTATCGAAAAAAATCACTATAGCGTATAAGAAAAAAATTAACTCAACTGGCATGAATTTAATGCACGCAAGTGGTGTTGATGGTCAACAATCAGTTTTTCATTTTCATATTCATTTACTACCAAGATTCAAGGACGACAAATTGAATACATGGCCAAATTTGCCAAAAATTGAAACCGATAAAGATGAACTCTTGGAGAAACTCAGATTTGACTAAATTTACATCTTATAACACAATATATGTTACGGGCTTACACCCTTGCTCTTCGGGACATTGCTCCCTTCGGTCGCAATCGTATAGAAGGTGACAGGGGACGGATCTCTGTCACCTGACATTAAAATATGACGAACGAAACGTCCCCTTGTCTTAACATTAAAATATGACAAACGAAACGTCCCCTTGTCTTAACATTAAAATATGACAAACGAAACGTCCCCTTGTCTTATTCCCCTTGTCTTATTAGGAGGTGGTGATAAACAAAAGTTTAAAGTTCCGTATAATTTTTTCGTGATGATTTAAGATTAAATTTTAAAGGAGGTAATCTTAATGAGAAAGTTAATAGTAGTGTTGTTAATTGTAATGATATGTTTGCTGGGAGTTAATATGATATTTGCCCAGGAGACGGAGGCTGATTCATCTTTAAAACCACATCCCCAACGGATGATTGACCGGGTTCAACTCATGCCCAATAGCCCTGAACCTTTTTTAATGAGAGATTGGCGCCAGGTGGCAATTGATTATTACAATTTTGTCTTTGATTTTACTAAAACAGGAACTTATTTACCTTTGATCTGGTGGGATAATGAGCAAATTAACTATGAACAAAAAGGTTTTGGCTTACAAACTTACGTCGGTTCGCCCAACCCGGTAGGTGGAGACCATGAAGCAATAAATGCGATGGGGGCTGTGCTTGGAGCCACGATGGTAAACATTGATACGAGTAATTATCAGGATCAAGACTGGGTTTTGATGCTTGGTAATTATTTTAACCGGGATAATAAGCAAAATATATTTGCCAATCGTACAAGTGCTGTTTCAGGGGGGTCATTCTGGTATGAAATTTTACCGAATGTTTTAATGTTTCAACTATTTCATTTTTACCCGGAAACCGAAAACCTTAAGGAGCAGTTGCGAAGTGTAGCTGATCGTTATTATGATGCCTTGATTGCAATGGGGGCTTCATCTGGACCCTGGCAGACACCTGATTTTGAATATACTGGTTTTGATTTCAGCCAGATGGCAGCCCAGAGTGGTGGTTGGCTTGAACCCGATGCTGCTGGTGGTGTAGCTTGGATCCAATTGATGGCCTGGCATATATTTGGAGATGAAAAATACTTGCGTGGTGCTGAATGGGCTTTACAATTCTTAGAGGAAAGGAGAGAAAATCCTCTTTATGAAATTTTAATGCCGATTGGTGCGATGGCGGCTGCCCGAATGAATGCTGAGCTGGGACGGGGTTATGACCTTCATAAACTAATAAATTGGTCCTTTGGCACCCCCTATAGTTCTGTCCGCCGTGGTTGGGGAGTGATTGCTGACAGGTGGGGAGATTATAATGTTGATGGCTTGGTTGGAAGTATGACTGATGGTGGTGGTTATGGCTTTGCTATGAATACCTTTTTACAAGCGGGTATTATTCTTCCCCTGGTACGTTATGATGACCGCTATGCCAAGGCAATAGGTAAATGGATTTTGAATCTGGCTAATGCGTCCCGATTGTTTTATGGTAATGGTTTACCTTATGAACATCAAAGCCCGGCTGGTCGTGACTGGTTGAGGGAATATGATCATAATCATGTTCTGGCCTTTGAAGGTTTACGCCAGAAGCAATATGAAAAAAGGCCGGCTGCTACCGGGGATCCAGTTACTTTTAATTGGGGGCCCAAGACTAATATTGGGCTTTATGGTTCTTCTTATGTTGGGGTGCTGGGAGGAATTATTGCCCCGACTAATCATGAAAAGATTTTACAATTAGATGTTATTAAAGCTGATTTTTTTGGATCTGAAGCCTATCCGACATATTTATATTATAATCCTTATGGTGAAACTAAAGAAGTTATAATTGAGGTTGGTGATGGCCTTAAGGATTTATATGATGCGATTACTAATGTTTTTATTCACAGAAAGGTCAGTGGGCAAACATCATTTAAGATACCAGCTGATACAGCAGTTTTACTGGTGATCGTACCTTGTGATAGAGATGTGGATTTTGAAGGAAGAAAAACCTATCTTGATGGAAAGGTAATCGACTTTAATAATGGTATCCTGGATGAAGCTATTATGGAGACACCAGCGATTATCAGAGAAGTTGTAAAAAGGATTAAGGATGTAGAAATGAGAGCTGCAGCAGCTGAACCAGGCCAATTATTAATTAATACCAGAATTGAACTAAGGTCTCATGGTGCACCAGATAATCTGGGTGAAAGAAAGATAACGGCTGATGTCTTTACGGGGATTCCTAACCTGGCTGCTGATGATTATCTGCAAACAGTAGAAGGAACAAATATTAGCCTGGTAGAAGGTAAATTATCCGGGTCAAGTGGGGGACTTGAAGTATTAACTGATGGCCTCTGGCCTGCAACCGCTGATGCCCCAGCTGAGGTAGTCTTTTTTACTGCTGGTGGCAATGGTAAGTTATTGATTGATTTAAATACTTTAGTTGAGGTGGCTGAGGTCAATCTCTATTCACGCCATAAAAATAACCGGACTACTCAGGAATATAGTGTTTATGGGAGTAAAGCTGAAACTGTAACTGATTTTGACCCTGGTAATACAGAAATCTGGACCTTTGTCGGGAGTGCCCATAGTGGCCACGACCAGGGTGATGGTGGTTTTAACGGGGTAATTGGTAGTAGTATTACGGTAGTTCCTGGTACTGAGATAGGCCAACTTCGTTATTTACTACTGGTAATTGAAGATGCCCCATCATATAATGGTGATGGTACCTTTATAGCGGAGATTGATGTAAATATAGCAGAATGAAGCAGGAAGCAAGAGGTAGGAAGCGGGATGTAGGATTCGAGATTAAACTGAAAAATCTTGCAGCTCGCTTCTAGCCTTCAGAATGGGAACTGATCCCAGGATCGCCATTGCTTCAATTGCCTTAATTGTTTGCTGGAAATTTACCGGTTATTATGGTTTGTTCTTTTTATCAGGTTTGAGTAATATCTCTAAAAGTTTTTATAGTTAGTGTGAACTTTAGTGAGGTAGTTAGTGATGTTAGTGTAAACTTTAGTGGGGTAGTTAGAGGAAAAAATGTTAGTGATTCAAAATTTGAAACTTATTTAATATTATGTTAGTATTAAATAAATATTGATGACGAAGGGAATTTTTGTTAGTAAGCTCATTAAGCTATTAATGAATAAAACTAAGTATAAATACTCGAAAATTAGAAATCAAAAAGAAGTGATTTAATCAAAATAAACCAAAGAAAAGAATTTGTTGGGATTTGAATTATTATTATGCAATCGTTTGTATAATTATTTAAGAACGAAAAAATTAGAATACAAAATTTATCTACTGAACTTATTGGTATGAATTAAGAACAGCTCCTACTGCAAATACGGTAAAAAATTAACCCTGCGAAAATTGAATAAGACTTTTATGTGTAGCCCGTAGTATAAAAAACAAAGAATTTTTCTTAAAGTGGTAGGGAATTGATAAAAAAAAGGGGGGTGATATAAAGAAAAGACAATTTTTCTAGGATATTTTTAAAGTTTAAAAATATTTTTTTAGGAGGTAATCTTAATGAGAAAGTTAACAGTGGTGTTGTTAAGTGTAATGATATGTTTGCTGGGAGTTAGTTTGATATTTGCCCAGGAGACGATGGTATATCCTACCCTGGCAGAGTATGAGAAGCTTACAGGAAAGACCATTGAGAAATTTAACGAAGCTCCTATGCTTGAAACAAAGGTGGCGGAAGGGACACTTCCTCCGGTGGAGGAAAGACTTCCTGAAGAGCCTTCAGTTTTAGAACCATTAGAAGAGATTGGGCAATACGGAGGAAGGCTGGTTTATGTACCTCCCGGCCGTCTTAGAGATGTGAGAAACCATGGGCTATTTATGCGTTCTCCAGATGGTGCAAAAATACTCCCTGATCTAGCTAAAGGTTATGAATACTCCGAAGATTATAAAACCCTTACTATATATTTAAGAAAAGGGATTAAATGGTCGGACGGAGTGCCATTTACCGTTGATGATATTCTTTTCTGGTGGGAAGACATGATGCTAAACGAGGAGTTAACTCCTGCAGGACCGGGAGGAGAATGGAAACCGGGAGGCGAAGTAGCTGAATTTGAAAAGGTGGATGATTATACACTTCGCATACATTTTGCCGCACCTAATCCTGGTCTGATAGCTGGGAAAAGTCATCCTTATGGAATGGCACAAGGACATTTCTTCAATCCCAAGCACTACCTTCAAAAATGGCACATAACGTACAATCCAGAGGCAGATGAACTGGCTAAAGAGGAAGGTTATGAGAATTGGTGGCAGGCACTGAGTTACCACCAGGGGAAATGGGAGACACATTTGCGTGTAGGTCTTCCCACCCTTAGCACGTGGATAGTAACCGAGATAACACCCGAGTATATGCTGGCTGAGCGAAATCCCTACTTCTGGCAAATAGATACCGCTGGCAATCAGCTTCCTTATATTGACGAGCTTTTTGTTCCCAACTTTGAGGATCGGGAAGTAATCATCATGAAGGCAATCGCTGGAGAGTTAGATTTTGTACAAGGGTATGAGAAGCTGACAATGGATGATTATCCCCTTTGCAAGGAAGGTGAGAAGGAAGGCGATTATCGTGTTCTTCTCTTTAGGGATTTTAAGTCAGATGGGGTGATTTCAGTTAATCCCCTTACCCCGGATCCAGTGGTGAGGGAAATCTTGGGAGACATTAGATTTAGACAGGCACTCTCCCTGGCAATTGATCGTGAGGCGATAAATGATACCGTCTTCTTTGGATTATCAAATCCTGGTCAGTATGCACCTCTTCCTGCGAGTAGTTTTTATAAAGAGGAGTGGGGGACCTATTATGCTGATTATGATATAGGAAGAGCTAATACCCGTTTGGACGTAATGGGTCTAAAGTGGGATTCGGAGCATGTATATCGTCTAAGGCCTGATGGAGAAACATTGGAGATATTGTTTGAGTCGGGACACGGAAGTGATCAGGAAGCAACGATGGGGGAAATGTTGGCGGAGCAATGGAAGAAAATTGGAGTAAAATTATCTGTCAGGACTGAAAAATGTACTCATGAGCGAATAGTAGGAGACTTAGTTGAGCTTATGACCTGCGTTCCTAGAAGCATGGGATGGGTGGATGTAGCAATAGCATCATTAGAACCATACTTCTGGGGCCTTGGGGAAGGATGGAATAAATGGCTTGATACTGATGGAAAAGAAGGAATAGAACCCCCAGCGGAATGGAAAGAGGTTAAAAAGTGGGTTGATGAGGTGACTAAACTTTGTCCGGGAACAGAAGAATGGATTAGTTTAAAGCAAAAAATATGGGACGTTAGATCAGAACAGCTTTGGGTGATTGGGATAGTAGGGCAGGCCCCATTATTCCATTTGGTAAAGAATTACGTGAGAAATGTTGCCGAGGAGGGTCTGTTTGGTTGGTCTACTGCTATGGATATAGCTTATAGGCCACAACAATGGTTTATAAAAAAGTAGAGAACTGAAAAAGTAGAGAATTGAAAAAGGGGATTTTGTCTGACCTTCAGGCAGAATCCCCTTCGTCAAAGGGGAACAAAAATGTTATTTTATGTTATACGACGATTGCTTTATATGATTATTATCTTATTTCTATTATCCGTTGTTGCCTTTATCATCATACAACTCCCTCCTGGTGATTATGTGAGTGCTTATGTAGCTGAATTGCAGAGCATGAGGGGTCAGAGATTGGCAGAAGAAGAAATTATTGCCTTAAGGAAAATCTATGGTGTAGATCAGCCAATGTATGTCCAATACTCTAAATGGTTGTGGAAGTTGTCTCATGGAAATTTTGGGATGTCTCGAGAATTGCAAAGACCGGTAATTGATTTAATAGCTGAACGATTACCTTTAACAGTGATGATATGTATTCTTGCCACCATTTTCACCTACGCTGTGGGTATGCCCATAGGAATTTATTCAGCTATTCGTCAGTATTCTATCGGTGATTATTTTTCTACCGTCTTTGGTTTTATTGGCCTTGCTGTACCTAATTTCCTTTTAGCCCTTATATTAATGTTTCTTTTTTATAAATATCTTGGTTTCAGCATAGGCGGTCTTTTCTCTCTCCAGTATATGGACGCATCCTGGAGTATGGGAAAATTTATAGATATGTTAAAACATCTTCCTATCCCCGTGATAGTTATTGGCACACCGGGTGCAGCTGCGCTTATTCGCACTATGCGGGGGTGTCTGTTGGATGAGCTTCGCAAGCAATATGTCATCACTGCTCGAGCTAAAGGACTTGAAGAAAGAACCCTTTTATTCAAATACCCGGTTAGAGTAGCCATTAACCCGATAATTAGTACCATAGGTTGGACACTTCCCTGGCTTATCTCTGGAGGAACCATCACCTCGATAGTGCTTGGCCTCCCTACTATGGGACCTTTACTTTTCCAGGCACTATTGAAACAGGATATGGAATTAGCTGGAAGCATCCTTATGATTTTATCCTTTTTAACGGTAATAGGTACTTTTATTTCTGATATTCTTTTGGTTTTACTGGATCCTCGTATTCGATATGAGAAATCAACAGGTTAGGAAGGTTTACAAGGTAATGAAGAATAACAAAAGAAAGATTAGCGCGGAAGAAAAACTTTATGTAGCTACACAGTGGCAGCTTATGCGGCGAAAATTTAAAAAACATAAGTTGGCTATACTGGGTGGAACTACATTAGTTATTTTTTATATTTTAGCTATATTTTGTGGGTTTTTTTCTCCTCAGGATATATTTAAACAGCATTCAGGATATATCTACGCTCCC
>JABUBM010000407.1_pt1 | contig 10551 bp, 9 predicted proteins | sample 7240321 | NCBI WGS metagenome assembly JABUBM01 (sample SAMN07256344, study PRJNA390944) | subsurface metagenome | isolation source: Methane hydrate marine sediment | place: Pacific Ocean: Eastern North Pacific, ODP site 1244 | collected 2002
AAGACCAATGTCCCGATTATTGCAAGGAGAGGTAGGTAGTGGCAAAACGGTAGTAGCTACGGCAGCCCTGCTGGTGGCGGCGGCTAATGGCTATCAGGGGGCATTTATGGCGCCTACTGAGATTCTGGCGGAGCAGCATTTTTCGGCTATTTGTGAGCTTCTGTCTAGAGTGGGACATCAGGAGGAAGGGGAGGGCTACCTTTATAGTTATTCCGGGCTTTTATCTCACCCTCTTACTGTGGCACTACTTATTGGTGACATTACCCAGGTTAGGAAGCAGGAACTCCAGCAGCGTATCTCGGATGGAGATATAGATATTGTTATCGGCACCCACGCTCTTATTCAAAAGGGAGTGGAATTTCGCCGATTAGGGTTAGCTGTGGTCGATGAGCAGCACCGGTTTGGAGTTACCCAGCGCTCAGCACTGCGGCAAAAAGGGTTTAATCCTCATGTATTGGTAATGACGGCGACACCTATCCCGCGAACCCTTGCCTTAACCTTATACGGTGACCTTGACCTATCGGTTATAGACCAGCTTCCTCCGGGGAGACAGGTAATAAAGACGAAGTGGCTTAAACCAGGGCAAAGGGATAGCGCCTATGCCTTTTTACGTCGTCAGGTAGCTAGCGGTCGTCAAGCCTTTATTATCTGTCCCTTGGTTGAGGAGTCAGAGACTATTCAGGCAAAGGCAGCTATTGCTGAATACCAGCGTCTATCACAAGAGGTCTTCCCCGACCTGAGATTAGGCTTGCTTCATGGGCGCATGCCGGCGGTGGAGAAGGATGAGGTGATGCATCGCTTTCGTTCTGGTAAGCTGGATATCCTAGTTTCAACCCCGGTGGTGGAGGTTGGCATAGATGTGCCCAATGCTACAGTGATGCTGGTAGAAAGTGCCGACCGCTTTGGTCTATCGCAACTGCACCAGTTTCGTGGTCGGGTAGGGCGGGGGCAGGAGCAGAGCTACTGTATGCTGTTAGCCCAGAATCCTTCAGAGGTAGGTAGACAGCGTTTGGACTTAATAGAGAAGATTCAGGACGGCTTTGAACTGGCTGAGGAGGACTTGAGATTGCGAGGTCCGGGGGAATTCTTTGGCACCAGGCAGAGTGGACTGCCTGACCTCCGTATGGCTAAGCTTTCTGATATAGCTCTATTGGAGCTAGCTCGAAGCGAGGCAATAAGACTCTTTCAAATAGACCCCGGTTTAGGGAAAGCCGAGCATCGTCCCTTAGTTAAAGAGCTGGCCAGGGTATGGCCAGAGGCTGGTGAATGGAGCTAGGTAACTCGTATGGCAAACTCTTAGTTTGTCTATATGGCTGTTAGGCAAAATCCCGCCTGAAGGAAGGTGAAGTTATGATTTCAACAATTAACTTAGAGGATAAAATTAAGGAGATTGACAAACCCTGGTCTCCTATTGAGGTAGTACGAGTGGATGACTACGTTGTTCGGATGGGATTGGTTGATGGGGAATATCATTGGCACAAACATACGAATGAAGATGAGCTTTTTTACGTATATAGAGGAAGTATAGTTATTCAAATAAAAGATCAACCAGATATAACTTTATATGAAGGACAATTAGCAGTAGTACCTAAGGGTGTGGAACACTGCCCAAAAAGTTTAGAACCTTCATATATTCTGATGTTTGAGCCATATGTTTTACAAAGTCAAGGAGATTAGGTGACTCTCCGCGTTACTGCCGCTTCGCCCAAATCAGCCTTCGGCAACTCAGATAAACGCAAACCGTTAGATGTATTGCCAAGTAGGTGTTTTACGCTTTCCCATCGGTAGACTGATGATGAGAAATAGTGAAAAACTTCGGATTTTCCCCTTAGCTAACCTTATGTTATAATTTACACATGGAAATAGCTCAAAGAAGGGCACTTCGGTAGTAATGTGTTTTTTGAACTTGCGAGGAGGGAGGATTATATTGAGGAAGTTTCGGGTAATTCTTGAGCCTAACGAGTTAGGCGGGTATACAGTGATGGTTCCATTATTGCCCGGATGCATCAGTGAAGGCGATACCAAAAAAGAAGCCTTAGCTAATATTAAGGAGGCTATAGAACTCTATATTGAAAGCCTTCAAGCTGATGGTGAGCCAATTCCTACTGAAGAAGCTGTTGAGGAGGCTGTGGTAGAGGTCGCTGCATGAGGCTGCCGCGCATCAGCGGCGAGAGCTTGCTTTGAAGACCTTACACTCCATATTAAAGCAGGCAGCGATAAGTCCCGACGAATTTTCCAAACTGGCATAAACTATCAGGTTACCCTTTTTAATTAGCATTGTGCTATAATTTGGGCATAGAGGAACACCGAAGATGATTGATTTAAAATATTCCCTAGTTATAGAAGCTACTGATGACCCAGAGTTCTTTGGCTTCTATTCTCCCGAGTTAGAGGGGTTTACTGGCATTGGACATTCTGTGGAGGATTGCCTCTACAAGGCCAAGTGGGGGATACTGGAACATATTAACCTGTTGAAGGAAAAAGGGCTTCCCATACCTAAAGAAAATCCGAATCCCACGGTAATCATTCAGAATGAGAAACGACTGAAAGCCGTGGCATAGTGAATGGAATAATAATGGTTAAGCAAAGGCTTATAGAGCTATTGACACAAGCGGCAAGTGAAGCCCAGAAGTCGGGCAAGCTGCCTTCGGTGACTTTACCTGAGGTTACTATAGAGCGACCCCAGAATCCTGAGCATGGAGACTATGCCTCAAGCTTTCCCTTGAAATTGGCTCGGGCAACTGGGATTAGCCCCCTGACTATTGCCAATGATATAGTTGGGCTTATGGTTCCCAGCTCTGAGATTGATACTATTGCTGTGGCGCCACCGGGATTCATCAATTTCACCCTTAAGAGCGACTGGTTGACCAGACAGGTAGATTCTATCCTAGCCGCTGGTGATTCTTATGGCAATATTGACCTGGGACAGGGCAGCCGAGTGCAGGTAGAGTTTGTTAGTGTTAATCCCACCGGACCACTTCATGTAGGGCATGGTCGTGGTGCTATTCTGGGTAGCACCTTAGCCAATGTCCTGGCTGCTGATGGCTATAAGGTGGAGAAGGAGTATTACATTAATGATGCTGGCAATCAGGTAGACGCCTTTTGTCGCTCCCTCTATGCTCGCTATCAACAATGTTTGGGTATTGAGGCTGAAATGCCGTCTGACGGTTACTTTGGTAGCTATGTGATTGACCTGGCTAAGGAGATTATGGCTGAGGAGGGGGACAGATTTCTTACTCTGCCCGGGCAGGAAGCAATTTCACAGTTAGGTCAACTCGGTTTGGAGAAGATAGTAAACAAAATTAAGAGTGACCTTGAGCTATTAGGGGTGAGCTTTGATGTCTGGTTTAGTGAGCGAAGCCTTTATGATAATGGGCAATACCAGACGGCAATGTCGCTCTTACGCCAAGCAGGTTATATAAGGGAGAAGGAGGGGGCTACCTGGTTTGTATCTACTGCCCTTGGTGAAGATAAAGACAATGTAGTGGTGCGTAGTGATGGCTCACCTACCTACTTTGCCTCTGATATTGCTTATCACTACAACAAGTTTTTAGAGCGTAAATTTGATAGGGTGATTGATATTTGGGGGGCTGACCACCAGGGGCATATATCTAGAATGAAAGCAGTGGTTGGTGCCCTGGGTGTTAGCCCTGAGCGACTAGAGGTAATAATCTCTCAGATGGTTACCCTACGTCGTGGTAAGGAATTAGTTCGTGTGTCTAAGCGCAGCGGTGATATTATTACTCTGCGTGAGGTGCTTGATGAGGTGGGAATTGATGCCTGCCGCTTCTTCTTCTTATCCCGCTCGGCTGATAGTCAGATGGACTTTGATTTAGAATTAGCCAAAAGGGAGTCGGCAGATAATCCTGTCTATTATGTTCAGTATGCCCATGCCCGTATCGCTAGTATCCTCCGTCTAGCTCAGCAGAGAGAGATTAACTATGAGGATGGGGATGTTTCTCTCCTCTCTAGCGAGCCTGAGTTGACTTTAATCCGGAAGATGCTGCTTTTGCCTGAGATAGTTGAGATAGTAGCCCATACCCTGGAACCTCATCATCTTACCTACTATGCTCAGGATTTAGCTACCGTATTCCATAGCTTTTATAAGCAGTGCCGGGTCATTTCTGGTAATGAAGCATTAACTAAAGCTCGTCTCAAGCTAGTGGAGGCGGCTAAGGTTGTTCTGGCTAAAACCCTTCACCTTATGGGGATGACAGCACCGGAAAAGATGTGAGGGTGATAAACAATCTCAACCTTGTCCCTATACCCCCTTCTGTGTTACACTTTCTGATTGAGGAAAATTAGATGAAGCGTCGCGTTTTCTCTGGGGCTCGTCCCACCGGGAGGCAGCACCTGGGGAACTATCTGGGAGCAATACAAAACTATGTGAACCTTCAGGACGAGTATGATTGCATCTATTGTATCGTTGATGTTCATGCTCTAACCTCATTGGAAGACACCGGTGGGCTGCAAAAGAATATCCACGAGATGATGCTTGACTGGCTAGCGGCTGGTCTTGACCCTCGGAAAAGCATTCTTTTTGTCCAGTCTCATATCCCTGAGGTAATGGAGCTGCATACTCTACTCAGCATGGTTACCCCGTTGGGCTGGCTACTCAGGGTGCCTACCTTTAAGGAGAAGGCAAGACTCCAACCCCAGAATATAAACTATGGGCTGGTGGGCTACCCGGTTTTGATGACTGCCGATATTGTGCTGTATAAGGGTGAATTTATACCGGTTGGTGAAGACCAACTACCTCATATAGAGTTAGCCAGAGAAATTGCCCGCCGCTTTAACAACCTGTTTGGCTACACCTTTCCTGAACCGGAAGCCAAGCTCACCTCGTTTCCGTTGATACTGGGACTGGATGGTAAAGAGAAGATGAGCAAGCAATTGGGCAATGATATTGAGATAGCTCTTTCTGATGGGGAGACGATAGAACGGGTAATGACGGCAGTTACTGACCCGGCTCGCCGATACCGCAATGACCCTGGGCACCCGGAGATATGCAATATCTATCGGCTTCAGCAATATTTTAATCCCTTTGAGTTAGATAGTATCGGTGAGCAGTGCCGCTCAGCTAAAATTGGCTGCGTTGATTGCAAGATGCTTTTGGCACAGGAGATTAATTCTACCCTTAGACCTTTTCGGGAACGGCGGGCAGCTCTAGCTGACAAACCCCGATATGTAACTGATGTTTTGGCTGACGGCGCAAGCCGAGCCCGGGTTCTTGCCAGGGAAACCCTCAAAGAGGTCAAGCAAAAGATGGGGCTTATCTAGTTTCGGTCTACCTCACCCCCTTTATCCCCCTCTCCTTCAAAGGAGAGGGGGAAGAAAGAAAAGAGGGGGCGAAGCCCCCTCTTAGACACCCCGTTATAGCTTCTAGACATTTGTTCAAGCTTTGTGAGTTTCCATACCGCATCCGCTCGTGGCAATTTTAGCTATACGCGACTTTCGAGCCATTTTATTAACCCCCTTTGGATTATCTCATCTCTACTATATCACAATGGTTGCTTGATGCAAGGGGAGTTTTAGAGGGGCGAAGCTCCTCTAAAAAATTATATCCCCTTCCCCTTAATAAGGGGAAGGGGACAAAGGGGATAGGGTTAATAAATAATCTCAAGACTAAGCCTGGCGATGTTTCTCCACAAAACGCTTCATTCTGGATAGGGCTTCCTCAATGTCAGCTAGTGAGGTAGCATAACAGCAGCGAACATATCCCTCGCCACACTGTCCAAAGGCGGAGCCAGGGACTACCGCTACCTTTTCTTCAATCAGTAGCCTTTCGGCAAATTCCTCTGAGGTCATAGCGGTGCTCTTTATTGATGGGAAAGCATAAAATGCCCCCCTAGGCTCAAAACAGGGTAGACCAATATCATTTAGTCTCTTGACTATAATCAGGCGTCGCCTATTGTATTCCTCAACCATCTCGGTAGCACTGGACTCGCCTGATTTTAAAGCCTCAATAGCGGCTACCTGTCCCATTATGGAGGCACAGAGCATAGTATACTGGTGAATCTTGGTCATTGAGGTAATAACCTCTGCGGAGGCGGCAGCATAGCCGATACGCCACCCGGTCATGGCATAAGCCTTGGAGAATCCACCCAGAAGAATGGTGTTCTCTTTCATCTCAGGTAGGGTGGCAAAGCAAGTATGCTCCACACCGTAAACTAGCTTGGTGTAAATCTCATCAGAGATTACCAGTAGCTGGTGGCGCCGGGCTATTTCGGCTATTTGTGCCAGTTTGTTTCTGGGCATCACCGCTCCAGTGGGGTTGGCCGGGTAACCGATAAGAATGGTTTTAGTTTTGTCGGTAACCCGTGCCTCAATATCGGCGGGGCTAATCTCAAAGTTGTTTTCCTGGTTGGTAGGCACCATAATTGGCGTGCCTCCAGCCAGAATGACGCAAGGGCTATAGGAAACATAGCACGGGTCGGGCATAATAACCTCATCCCCGGGGTTAAGGACTGCCCTCATTGCCAGGTCTAATCCTTCACTAACACCAACCGTAATTAAGAGTTCACTCTCAGGGTCATAATCCAGATTATAGTTATCCTTTAGGTATCGTGATAGCTCCTGACGCAGTTCAGGCATGCCTGCATTTGAGGTATACATGGTATAGCCCTTTTCCAGCGAGTAAATAGCTGCTTCACGAATATGCCACGGGGTGGCAAAGTCAGGCTCTCCAACCCCGAGTGAAATAATATCTTCCATAGAAGCTAGCAGGTCGAAGAATTTCCTTATCCCTGAAGGGGATATTTGCTGTACTCGCTGTGAAGTAAGACTATATTTTCTATATTGAGCTTTGGATTTGGTTGACATAATAAATCTCCTGAAGGCAATTAAAGTATTACTGGCTGCCGCCTAACCTCCTCCTTTCCCTCTAAAATCTCACCATCCTCCTTATATCGCTTAAGCATGAAGTGGCTAACTGTTCCCTGTACCCCTTCAATAGGGGCGAGCTTTTGCGATACGAAGTCAGCTACCTCATGCATGGTTTTACCCACCACCAGAACAAGTAGGTCATAGGTTCCCGATACCAAGTAGACGGTGCGTGCCTGGGAGAAACGATAAATGCGCTCAGCTATAGAGTCAAAGCCAACATCTCTCTGGGGAGTAACCTTGACCTCTATTAGCGCCCATACCTGCTCCTCCCCCACCTTTTCCCAGTTGATTATAGTTTTGTATTTAAGGATGGTTCGGTCTTTCTCGGCTTGCTTAATGAGCTTGGCTACCTCAGCGCTAGAAGCACCGGTCATAGTTGATATTTGTTTGGTGGTAGTTCGGGCATCATTTTCCAATATTTTAAGAATGTCCTTAATCATTTCTTAACTCCTTACTAGTTCGGTTAGCGACCACTGGTCTTCCGTCTCATTATAGCAGAGTCGGAACAATTTGTTATCCCTGGTTCTGACCTGAAAGTGCCTCTCTCCCGGCTCCCGCCAGGCTCTTTCTATCTCCTCAACCTCATATTCTGTATCTTCCCATATAAAGGACTTTGGTCTTTCAGCGTAGGTCTGCCCCGAATAGCAATTTACTTTAAGATTATTCAAGCTACCTCCTTTAGATTCGCCCCCTGTCATTGTGAGGAGCGTCAGCTTGTTACCCCCCTGTCATTGTGAGGAGCGTTAGCGACGAAGCAATCTCAAGAGACAACACAGCTTTTTATTCTTATTAGGTAACCCTCCCCCTTTATCCCCCTCCCTTCGATTAAGGGAGGGGGAATAGTTATATAAGAGAGGTGAAGCCTCTCTTTAACTCGCCTTCAAGCCGTCTTTTAGTAAAGACTTTTGACACCTTCAGCTAAAGCTCTTAAATCAACACCTTCATCAGATAGAAATTGTCTCATTTTACCGGCTAGTTCTGCGGCACCCAAGCGTCCACCATAGCCCTTTGCATCACCTTCGCTTGCATCCCAATTAACAGTTCCGCTTATCTGGCGAAGATAGGCAGCCATCTGATCTTCAAGTTGGCTCCATATAACGCTAGGACTAATGCAGCGGTCAAGTATGTCTGCACCAACTATGGACATACTCCAGACACCAAAGCCGCGGAGCAGGAGATAATTTTTAGGGTCAGCCCACTCTTGTGAGAATGTTCTAGCCACAGCACTCCAGTAAGTGCGGATTATAGCGCACTTGGCTTCAATCGCCTCAAAATCCCGGAGTTTTATGCTTAGCTTGAGCATCATCTCAACACCGGTACGAAGGTGTGCCAAGCTCACCCGCCTTTCAAGCCCCTGGATCTTCTCTTTCCCGGCACCTAAGTTGACGATACCGTGGAAAGGGCTCTTATAGTCTGTTACCAGTTTATTGGCTATCCAGACTGTCGGTTTCTCGCTGGCGAGGCGTTCTGACTCCGTAACACGTGATAGGAGATGGTATAGATGACTCGTGTTCATTTTCATTTGATTATCATTGATGTCGACAAAGAGAGAGGTTTCTTGCAGCGGCGTCAAGCCTATGGTCAAGCTAAAAGGGCTGGAAATATCAAGAGGTGGCCAATCGAATGGGGGATGCCCTTCTCCATAGAATAGCCGGTGGTTACCATCCGTTCGGGATATCTGGGGACGTTCTTGATTTTTGTCTATCCTGTCTTCGTGAACCACAATCTTAAAGAGGCTGTGTTGTTCATCTACAGGCAAGGGTTCATCAATGACACTCTTATCCCGAACATTCAGGATTATCTCTGGCCATAGGCGGCGAAAGTCAGGGACTTGTTGGGCGCCTTCAGCGTAACGATAGCCGTCACGAGCGTGCTTATCCCTGAGGGAACGCTGAAGCCCATCCGGGTTCTTATCCTGATTACCGGTGTCTGGTGCGGAGATGTGGGCAATGTCCTTAATAGAGGCAAAGCCACGATAGACGGGAGTGTTGAGGTTGATTCCTTTGATTGTAAGCAATTCCATGATTGCCCTCCTTATTATAGTCAGAAGACCTTTTATCCTCTGCTATGATAAGAGTAACGCAATATCTCAAAAATGTCAACAGTATTGGCTCAAATTTGAGACATCTTACGGCTCTATAATGAGTATTAATGAATGATTACTAGCTTTCCCTCTTGTTTTCTCACTATTTCTTATATATTCGGTCTCCTCTTATGCCACTCAGTCGCCTGCTGGTAGGCGTGGGCGATTTTCAAAATTGTTTCCTCGCTAAATGGCTTGCCGATAATCTGTAGCCCAATCGGCAGACCATTGGCAAAGCCAGCCGGGATGGAAATAGCCGGTAAGCCGGCAATATTTATCGGTAGGGTGCAGACATCGCTTAAATACATCTGGAGCGGGTCATCTATCTTCTCACCGATTTTGAAGGGGACGGTGGGTGAGGTTGGGGTTACCAGGGCGTCAAACTTGTCAAATGCCTGGTCAAACTCTTGTCTTATCAGGGTGCGAACCTTCTGGGCTTTAAGATACCAGGCATCATAATAGCCGGCGGACAGGGCGTAGGTTCCCAGCATGATGCGCCTTTTTACCTCATCACCAAAGCCATATTGGCGGGTTTTCTCCAGAGCCTCCCACATACTATCTGTGTCCAAATAGGAGAAGCCATACTTTACCCCATCATAGCGAGCCAGGTTAGCCGAAGCCTCTGACGGGGCAATGATGTAGTATGCCGCCAGGGCATAGGGGGTATGGGGCAGAGATACCTCCCACTCTACCCTGGCTCCCAGCTCTTCAAGCTTATTGATGGCAGCCCTTATGGCTACTTCCACCTCTGTCTGCATTCCTTCAACAAAATACTCCTTGGGGATACCAATTCTAAGCCCGTTAAGGTCGGTAGTCAGGCATTGAGTATAATCAGGCGTGGGATAAGGAACTGAAGTAGAGTCTCTACTGTCGTAGTCAGCAATGGCGTTTAATACCAGGGCACAATCGGTAACATCCTGGGTTAAGGGCCCAATCTGGTCAAGGGAGCTGGCAAAGGCAACCAAGCCAAATCGGCTTACTCTGCCGTAGGTAGGTTTTAGTCCGGTAACGCTGCAAAAGCCAGCCGGCTGACGAATACTGCCTCCAGTATCTGAGCCTAAAGCGTAAATGGTCTCACCGGCAGCCACAGCGGTTGCTGAACCACCACTACTACCCCCGGGGACACGACTTAAATCCCAGGGGTTATGAGTGGGAAAGAAAGCGGAGTGTTCAGTGGATGAACCCATAGCAAATTCATCCATATTGGCTTTACCCATCATTACTACGCCACATTCATTCAATTTTTCTATCACTGTAGCGTCATAAGGTGGCACAAAATTTTCCAGCATTCTTGATGAACAGGTGGTTCGTATTCCCTTAGTGCAAATGACATCTTTGATTACCACCGGAATGCCGGTAAGGGGGCTAATATCACCAGCGGCAATAAGCTCGTCAGCCTTTCGGGCTTGCTCTAGAGCCAGCTCATCGGTAATGGTAACCAGGGCACGAACCTTTGGCTCCACCTGGCGGATGCGCTCCAGGCAAGCTTTGGTTAATTCCACCGAGGACAGTTGCCTGGTCTTGAGTAGCCTATGTGCCTCTGAAGGCAACCGGTAGAAACTGTTATTGAGTTCAACCGTAGT
>JABUBM010000408.1_pt1 | contig 10529 bp, 9 predicted proteins | sample 7240321 | NCBI WGS metagenome assembly JABUBM01 (sample SAMN07256344, study PRJNA390944) | subsurface metagenome | isolation source: Methane hydrate marine sediment | place: Pacific Ocean: Eastern North Pacific, ODP site 1244 | collected 2002
TCGAGCTTCTCTCACTGTGGCTTTTCACCTAGATGAAGGTCATTGCTTTTATCCCTTGCTTATAAGCTCTCCGACAAAGCAAAGAGGAGGGATGAATAGAAGGCGTACATGTTCAGTGACTATACTAAATTCCTTATTCGTGTGCAATATTCCAGGGGGCGTTCCGTTCCTGGGGACGTCCCCAAAAAAAACAATTGCCCTTCTGCCCCAAATTTTGATAGTCTACAAGAGAAATATTTATATTCGCTGATATGCATTGAATGTAAAAGGATAAAAAATGACTGAAGAGAAAAAAGAATCACCTGAAGAAAAAAACAAAAAAGATCTTAAACAAGAAAAAGAAAAGAAGAAAGAAGAGAAAGCAAAAGCTGCATTTTCCGCTAAGGCTGAAAAAAAATTGAAAAAGGCAAAACCCTCCTCCGCAGAGAAAGTCAAAAAAGAAAAACTTCCTGCAGAAAAGGAAAAACCTAAAAAAGAGAAAAAAACAAAAGCCAAACCTGAGGCCCTGCCCGAGCTGGAAAAGCCGCTTGAGCCAGAAGTACTTCCTAAGCCCGAAAAATTACACGAGGTAGAAAAACCGCCTGACGTGGAAAAACCATCTGAACCGGAAAAGCCTCCCGAGCCTAAAGAAACAGCTGAAGTAGAAAAGCCGGCAGAACTAAAAGAACAAGCCGAGGTAGAGAAGCCTCCTGAGGCAGAAACGCCTCCTGAACCAGAAATGCCACCCAAGACAGAAAAACCGAAAGAGGCGGAAGAACCAGAAGAGCCTGTAGAACCTCCTGAGGCAGAAGCACCAGCAGAGCCTGAAAAAAAACTTGAAGCAGAAGAGCTGCCCAAGCCAGAAGAGCCAGCCGAAGCAGAAATGCCACCCAAAGTAGAAAAGCCCCCTGAGGAAGAAGCGCCTTCTGAACCAGAAATGCCACCCGAGGCGGAAGAACCAGTAGTGCCAAAAAAGCCAGCTGAGGTAGAAAAACCTCCAAAGCCAGAAAAACCTGAAGCTGCTCCCCCTGCCAAGAAAAAAAAGATTAATAAAATGACTCTTGCCGAGATAGAAACAAAATTAGAAGAGGTCAAGATTAAAATGGGAGGCTTGGATTCTAAATATGCACAGCACCTTATCCTAAGAAAAAATTATCTAAACTCCTTAAAGTAAAACATACAAAGTATTAGCCCCAGTTTAATACGGAATCTTCAAGAAAGAATAAACAAATAAGGGTTGCCGCTATTTTCCCGCTCACTCGACTATATGTAAGATCTTAAAGAGCGGGCAATGAGAGCTTTATAAAACTTCTCATATTTGCCGTTTTGTCTTTAAAGCTATAGATAAATAATGATTTACATTCCTTGGCTTTTTTGCTACGATTACAAAATAATTCCTAAGGAGTAGATTTTGACACTGAGTAAAGAAGAAAAAACAAAAATCATCAAAGAAAACAAAATTAAACCTTCTGACACAGGTTCACCAGAGGTCCAGGTAGCTCTTATAACCAATAGAATAAATTATTTAGCTGAACACTTTTCAACACATAAAAAAGATCACCACTCCCGGACTGGCCTTTTGAAAATGGTCGGGAGGAGAAAAAGACTCCTGGAATACCTAAAAAAGCAAGACCCCAGTCGATACGAAAATCTGATCAAAAAGCTTAAGCTCAGAAAATAGGCTAAGGTCTCGGAGTGAAAATGTCTGACAATAAAACCAGCATAGAAATAAATAACCGCACTCTATCTTTAGAAATAAATAAAATAGGCAAACAGGCTGATGGTTCAGCTTTTCTCCGCTACGGAGATACAATCATGTTTGCCACCGCAACCTCCAAGAAAGAAATGAAAGAGAAGAAGCCTTTTCTTCCCTTGATAGTTGATTACAGAGAAAATACATATGCGGCAGGAAAAATACCTGGCGGTTTCTTCAAAAGACAAGGGAGACCTTCAGAAAGGGAAATTCTTGTCAGCCGTCTAATAGACAGACCAGTAAGAACTCTTTTTCCAGAAGGCTATCATTATGATACTCAAATTATTGCCCTTCTCCTATCTGCTGATTTAGAGAATGAACCTGACGCTCTCGGTATTATCGCAGCCTCGGCCGCCCTCTATTGCTCTGACATTCCGTTCACGACTCCTGTGGGAGCAGTGAAAGTCGGCTACATCAATAACGAATTTATCATCAACCCCACTGCGAAGCAGCTCGAGGAGAGCCCTCTCAACATGATAGTCGTGGGTACGGAAGAAGGAATAGTTGTAATAGAGGCAGACGCCAAAGAAGTTGAAGAAGATAAAATCGTAGAAGGTATTATCTTAGCTCAAAAGACTATAGATGAAATTATCAAAATGCAGAAAGATCTCTACAGTAAATTAAACATACAAAAAAGAGAATTCAGTGTTAAAGAAATTGATCAATCGAAGCTGGAAAAGATCGAAAATGAAATTTCTTCTTCTCTGCTCAAAGCTACCCTGGCCAAAGATAAAAAGGAAAGAGAAGAGGCAACAAAAAAAATCCTGGATGACCTGCTAGAAACCATTCCCGAGGAAAACGAAGACGAAATCAATGAAACTAAAGAAATATTCCATTCTATCCATAAAAAATCAATCAGAAACTTGATTTTAAATGAGAAGAAAAGATCTGACGGAAGAGATATCAACGAAATAAGACCGTTGTCTATTGAGGTCGGGATTTTGCCTCGTACGCATGGCTCAGCGCTTTTTACACGAGGAGAGACTCAATGTCTTGCCACCGTAACCCTAGGCACGTTTGAAGACGTCCAGAGATTGGATGGACTTGGAGAAAAGTCTGAAAAAAGGTTCATGCTTCACTATAACTTCCCTCCTTTTAGTGTGGGGGAAGTTGCTTTCCTAAGAGGCGCAGGAAGACGCGAAATCGGCCACGGTGCTCTAGCCGAAAAGTCTATCCTCCCCTCTATTCCTGATGAGGAAGATTTTCCCTATACTATCCGTATTGTCTCCGACATCTTAGAATCGAATGGCTCTTCTTCGATGGCCACTGTTTGTGGGGGCGTCCTCTCCCTGATGGATGCAGGAGTCCCTCTCCCTACGATTACCGCAGGAATCGCCATTGGGCTGGTTAAAGAAGATAACCGCTATGCTGTGCTCACTGATATTGAAGGCCTTGAAGACCATTTCGGAGATATGGACCTCAAAGTTGCCGGGACAGAAAAAGGAGTCACAGCAATTCAAATGGATTTAAAAGTTCCCTCGATTCCGGTCGAGATTTTAAAGGAAGGACTCTTAAGAGCCAGAGACGCTCGCTTAGAGGTTCTATCCAAGATGAAAGAGGTGCTTGCGCAACCTCGACCGGATATTTCTCCTTACGCTCCCCGAATCATAAATATAATGATCAGCCCAGAGAAATTAGGAGATGTTATCGGACCAGCCGGAAAGATCATCAAAAAAATCATTGCCGAAACAAACTCTAAAATTGAAATAGAAGACAGCGGGAAGATCACTATTGCCTCCTCTAATACCGAGTCAGCAGAGAAAGCGAAAGAAATGATAAAGGAACTAACCCAGGAAGCAGAGGTTGGCCAAATCTATACAGGGAAAATCGTTCGTCTTGAGGAGTATGGAGCGTTCGTTGAAATCCTCCCCAGCATTGTTGGTCTTCTTCATATCTCTGAAATCGCTCATCAGCGAACCAGGAATATCAGGGATGTTTTCAAAATGGGACAAACAGTCCGTGTTAAAGTTATGGCTATTGACGAAGGTAACAAGCTCAAATTGAGCAAGAAGGCCTTGGAATCCAATTCCTATCATCGGTCTGATGCTCTCGCTCCTAAGCCAAAAAATTCTGATTTTTATCGAAACCGGGATCATAAAGATAAATTTTAATTCATTTAAAAGGGAACCAGCGAGCATGAGCAAATTATTCCCTCGAGCGAAAGGATTTACCCTAACCGAAATGCTGGTCACCCTTACTATTCTTGCAATTCTAGCAGCAGCGGTCATGCCTCTGGCCAAAACTGCCATAAGAAGAGAAAGAGAGATTGAGCTGAGACGGAACTTAAGAATAATAAGAGAAGCTATAGATGCTTACAAAAAGCTTGCTGATGAAAAAAAGATAGATGTTGAAGAAGACACTGAAGGTTACCCTCCAGATTTAGAAACCTTAGTTGAAGGAGTTGAATTAAAAGTTCAAGAAGAGGGAGAAGAAGACTCAGATACAAAGATTATGAAGTTTCTGAGAAGAATTCCCATAGACCCGATGATAAAATCTCATGAATGGGGATTAAGATCTTACCAGGATGAGCCTGATTCAGATGTCTGGGGAGGAGAAAATATCTACGATATTTACACGAGAAACCCGGGCACTGCACTGGATGGAACTAAATACAGAGAGTGGTAGAGATATGACAAAAAAGCTTTTGGCCCATAAGAATAGGAATAGCGGCTTTACTCTCATCGAAATGCTAATCGTCTTCGCTCTTATCGGAATTCTAGTTGGTATGGGACTTCCTCAGTATAAATATGCCGTCAAACGAGCGAGAGAATCTGTTTTAAAGGAAAATCTCTTCCAGATGAGAACATTGATAGATCAGTATTACGCAGACAAAGGGAAATACCCCTACTCTCTCCAGACTCTTGTAGATGAAAAGTATTTGAGAGCAATACCCGTAGACCCTATAACCCGCTCTTCAGAAACCTGGATAGAAATGCCAGAAATACTATCTGAGGAAGATCTGATATTAGCCGTGGAGCCTGGAATAGCAGACGTTTTATCCGGATCAGAAATGAAATCCCTGGACGGAACACTCTACAGCACGTGGTGATTTCTCCTTACCCTAATCTTTCTTTTTATGACTCATGAATAGAAAAGAAGGTTACATACTAATTATCCTCATGGTTGCTGTCTTTATTATGGCTATTGGATTTCTTATTGCCACACCGATCTGGAAGACACAGATTCAGCGCGAAAAAGAGGAAGAGTTGATTTTCAGGGGGAAGCAGTATGCGGAAGCAGTTCGACTATTCCAGATAAAATACCCGGGCAGTTTTCCCAAATCCTTCGAAGAATTATTGGAAGAGAGATGCCTCCGCAAAATGTTCAAGGATCCTATGACCGAACACGGGGAATGGGATGTTATCGTTCCTTATGGAGGAGCCTCAGGACGACGAGAAGGAGCTACTCAAAAAATTCTGGTGGTGCCTCAGAGTGCTCTCTCTTCGGTCGACAATCCAAGGATTATCGGAGTTGTTAGCTCATCTCCAGATAAATCTATAAAGATCTACTTTGACCAAGAAACCTACGATAAATGGCTATTTTACTACGGCTTCGACCCTGAAAAAATGCCGGAGATTGTCTATTATGGGGAAACAGAAAAGCGTTGATGGATTCTATCCTCATCGTAGCTGGAGAAAGTTCTGGAGAAAAATACGGCGCTGACCTCGTCCATCAGTTTAAAAAACTCCATCCTTCTCTCTCCTTTTTTGGTATCGGTGGAAAGCACATGGAGAGAGAGGGAGTTAATCTTCTTTTCCCGGTAGAAGAACTGGCTGTTGTTGGAGTATTCGAAATCATCTCTCATCTTCCCCGTATAAAAAAAATCTTCAACAAAATCCAAAGAGAAATAAAGCGCCAAAAGCCTACAGCAGCAGTTCTCATCGATTCTCCAGATTTCAACCTTCGTCTAGCCAAGAAACTCAAAAAACTCTCAATTCCCGTCCTCTACTACATAAGCCCTACGGTATGGGCTTGGAGAAAAGGGAGGCTGAAAACTATAAAAAAAACAGTAGATAAAATGATGCTGATCTTCCCTTTCGAAGAGAAGATCTACGAAGATTACGGGATTCCGGCTGTGTATGTAGGACATCCCCTCAAAGAAAGAGTAAAAACCTCTCTCACCAAAGATGAATTCTTGGAGAAGTACGGGTTGAGTGCTCAAAAAAAACTTATTTCTCTCCTCCCCGGGAGCAGGCGAAGCGAATTAAAATATCACATACCAGTCCTCGCAGAGGCTCTAGAGAAAATAAAAAATGAATGGGACACGCAATTTGTGCTCCTTCTGGCTGAAAATCTTGAGGAAAATTTTATCTTAAGCCTCATTCCTCCCTGGCTTAAGCGCCTAAAAATTCTAGGCGAAGATCATTATGAAGCGATAGCCTCAAGCGACATCGTCCTCTCTGCCTGTGGAACAGCCAATTTAGAAGCCGCACTCCTTGAAACTCCGCTCGTTTCATTTTATCGCATCTCTCCCCTTACCTACTTTTTTGGACACAGGCTGGCCACTATAAAAAATTTCAGCATTGTCAACATCCTTGCCGGAGAGAGCATTATCCCTGAACTGATACAGCGAGACTTTACTGCTCAGAATATTTTCGAAGAAACAAAAAAGATCTTAAACTCTGAAGAACAAAGATCAGAAATGATAGCCGAATTCAGAAGAATAAATAAAATCCTTGGGGAGAAAACCGCATCTCAAAACACCGCCCAGGAACTTGAAAAACTGATAAAACAAAAACAGGATACAGAAAAAAGGCAAAGGGAATAGGATTTGATTCAAATGCTACAGGTAAAGTTAATGCACCACAAATTTGAGTTTCTGGCTGGCTGTTTTCTTGGTTATTTCATCTGTCACTATAACTGTCAACTCATATTCTCCTAACTCTGGAAGACCAGCGAGAGGGATTTGGGTCCCTTCAAGTAGAGCCGCGCTTTCGTCTACTTTTTGATTTCTTCTTTGAGGATTTAGTTTATATTTTTTTTCTCCCTTCTGGAGCTCAAACTCGATCAGAAGAGAACAATTCTGGTCAGTATCTACGGCCACGTTGTAGATGTGGTAAAAAATATTCAAAGAGTCGCTTTTGGTGTATTCCTGACCGAAACTGGGCTGGAGAGAATAACGTCCCAAGGAAAAAACATCAAACTCTCCCTTTTTGGATAAGGGTTTCTCTTCACTAACCTGAGGAGAGGCAAGAAGAGAAGAAAGGGCAAGCTCCTGGCTCCAAAAATCAGGCACTTCAATTTGATCCATCTTCAGGGAATATGTTTTTTTATCGAGGGAGTAGAAACCGAGAAAGAGTTTGTATTCTCCTGGCCTGAGAGGAAGACCGACCTGGAAGATAAAATAGTCTTTCTCCTTAATCGGAGCTTTTTCTTCGCTGAAATCATAGAAATAGGATCCTGATTCGACCCTGCCGAAAAAACTTAATTTTTTTTCGATTATATCTTTCTTCTCTGCAGGCTCCATTTTTAGAAGGATAGTCAAATAGCTGCTATTATTTCTGGCCTTGGTGAACAGCGCCTTTTTTTCAAAGGGAATCTGGACAATATCTTCTTGGGCAGATTTCACTTGTTCGATAAGCTTTCCTTCAAAGGATCCAGGAGAAAAAGAGATGACTTTTCTGTATTCAGGAAGTTCTTTTAAATCTGGGTGGAGTATGATGACTTTTGGGTAGGCATAGAATGCACTTATTGATCTGGAATCTGTCTTTTGGACGTTCAGAACATAACCATCACGGTCCATGGAAAAGACAATATCTCTTGTTCGATCTTCTTCCCTATAAACACTTTTGCTCTCAACAGCAGTAAATACGAAACTGAAAGTATCTTTAGGAATATCCATCCAGGGCTGGGAAGGATAGACCCATATAGTAACACGTGGATCCTGCCTGAAAACCCTGGCTGGCTGACCGAAATAAAGCCAGACTTTCCCCATATCAGTGCCGCTTCCTCTATTGTATCCATATATAAAAGCCTTATTTACATATGCCAAGCGCCGGTAAAATTCTTCTTTGAGCTCGTTTTTTTCTGTCAGAGGAGTAGGGTCTCTTTTGGCCCAGAAGAGCTCTGTGTAAAATTCCCGGTCCTCCTCTTTTTTTAATTTTCTGAACTCGGCGGCCTCAGCCTTTGTTATAATGTGGTTCACTTCTTCCTTATGCCAATTTTTGAGTTTTTTCTCCTTTTGTCCCAAAACAAACGATCCGGCGGCCATAAGAAGAATAACGGCCAAGAAAAATATCCCTTTTTTCATCTGTTGAACTCCCTTATTTTTTTAGATATTCGAGGAGCTGCATGGCAATTTCAGTTTTGGGGTGTTCCGGAGCCAACTCTATGAATTTCTCTAGATTTTTTATCGCTTCTGCTGTCTGGCCTTTGCCGATATAGATCGTTCCGATTTGATAGTAGGCATCGGCATAATCATCCTGAATCCCGACGGTCCTGAGAAAATACTTGAATGCCTCTTCCGTATTTCCCAAGTTGGTCAATACAACACCCAGATTGTAAAATGCATCCGGGTCGTCCGGACTGAGTTCAGAAGCCTTCAGATAGAACGTTTTCGCTTTTTCATACTCTTTGCTTTTCGCGAACGCTTCACCAAGCTCCCGGTAGCAGGAGTAACTTTCTGGATTGAGTTTTAAGGCCTCCTGAAAGGCCTCTATGGACGCCTCTCTGTTCTCCATTTTTTTAAAAGCCAAACCAAGGTTGAAATGGTATCCCCACTGGGTGCCATTCAACACAATAGCTTCCGTGTAAGCCGAAATGGCCTCTTCGAGTTTATTCTCTTCATACAGTTCGTTCCCCTTCAGAAAGAGCTTATCGGATCCTGAACGATTCCGCTCTATAATTTGTGTCGATTTTTCCATTTGAACTTCCAAGCGTGTCGTATCCGCCATTCGCACTCTTATTTCTTTAGAGAGGGGCCCAAAACCAGATTTACTGAAGTTGACCTGGTAATACCCTGGAATGATGCCGATCTGAACGAATTTTCCGTCTTTATTTGTCAGGATATTGAACCTTCTGGTCGTGACTTTAACAGAAATGATGGAGATCTTCACTTTTTCCAGAGGGTTTCCGCTGTTATCTGTGACTGTCCCTATGAGCTTTCCTGCGGTCGAAGCTCCACAAATAGAGGCGAATAAACCGATCATATAAATAATAAAAATGATTTTTTTTGCCATTTTTCCTCCCCTTGTCCGTTCAAATCCTTTGATATTATGATATTAAATTCATGCAGCGATCACTATTGTGTGGTTTTTTTTCAATTCACTTTTTTATCCGATCTTCCATCTCCCTGATTTTTACCTGAGAAGGGTCCAGCTCCAGTGATTTTTGGATCAGGGGCAGAGCTTTTTCCGGCTGGTCGAGGTTAATATAACATTCCGCAGAAAGATTCAAAACACTCAACTCGACCGCCTGCTGCATTAGCTTTTCTAGATAGACAAGAGCCGAAGCCCAGTCTTTCAATGCAAAATAACAAAGAGAGATGACTTTGGCGGCTTCTCTGTTCTGGGTTCTCTGGTGCAGCGGCGACAGGTTGGTGACGGATTCCTGAAACTGACCGAGTGCGTACAGAGTTTTTCCATAAAGCATCCGAGCTTGTGAGCTGTCCGTTTTTTCCAATATCTTTTCGAGGTTATCTCTTGCTTTTGTGTACTGTCTTGTCATGAAATATTGTGAGGCCAGAACATAGAGGTGTTCTGGAGATCGGGATGGATTGTGCTGTTTGGAATAACTCCAGGGTATGACGGGATAGGGTTGGGAAAGAAGGATGAAGTTTTCCTTTTCAATGAGGTGCCGGATTCCTTTTTCATCCAGTATAGAGACTTGAGCCAAATAATATCCGGGTTTGAGAGAAGAAAGAGAAAAGAAACCTGAATCCAGGCTCACTCCATCAGGTCCTATTGCATCCGTCAGAGATTTTTTTAGACTGTGGACTGCAGAGTCTGAATTGACATTGAATATCTCAAATACAACAGATTGATTTTCTTTATTGTTCAGATAGTGGATCTGGCTGTACATGCCGATCTTATTCTGGGGGAGGAAGTTGTTTTGGGCATTAAAAAGGTATTGATTTCCATTGAAAGAAAAGGCCTTCAATTTGTCTTTTTGTGCCTGGTTTATATCTTGATAAAGAAGGACATTCCCCAGGTATGGCCCGCTTTTTACTTCCGGAACAAAGATTTTTGTTTGAAATGAAGTGAAGTCTTTGGTTGTTTTGTTTTTCAGAAGGAAAAAGATCTTGAAGTTTCCAGGTATGATAGGCAAAATATCCTGAAACGCGAACAAACTCCGTTCATGCTGCCGGTAATTTTCGGAGCTGACATTCAATGGGATCTCATCTTCTTTTTCTATCACGAGGTTTCCTGCAATATCTTCGATTCGCATGTTCAACTGGAAGGAAGAATAGTATCTGTCCTCATAAAAAGCGAAATTGATCTTGCTTGGTTCAAGAGTCCAGTGGATATAGAATTGTCCTCCATTTTTGAATATTTTGACCTTATTTGTGCTTTCTAAGAAATTGTGGCTGTAATCGGTTTCTACATAATCCTGGTAATAGAGATAATTTCGTGCATAGGAATCAGAGAATTTTTTTTCAGCCAGAGAACGGATGCCGGAAATAATGGTATCCGAGGAAAAAGATGTCGTTCCTAATCTTGCATCTCCCGGAAGATAGCTCAATGAAGCACCCGCAAGTTCTCCAGAGATTTCTTTTATTATCTGATAGGCCTGTGTCCGGTTCATCCCCTGGAGATGTGGTTTTACAAGGGTGAACAGGAATACGGTGTGCCTCCTTAAA
>JABUBM010000409.1_pt1 | contig 10507 bp, 9 predicted proteins | sample 7240321 | NCBI WGS metagenome assembly JABUBM01 (sample SAMN07256344, study PRJNA390944) | subsurface metagenome | isolation source: Methane hydrate marine sediment | place: Pacific Ocean: Eastern North Pacific, ODP site 1244 | collected 2002
TATTTCAAATTGGTTAACTGTATTAACTAACTCCAATCTTGCAACTGAGAAATTGTATTTGAAATTAACAACTAAAATTAACTGGTAAACAGGTAAACAGGGTAACTGGAGAACTAATACGAAATACAATATACGATATACTAAAACATTTTAAGTGATTATTTTTTAAACCTGTCTATTGTTTAGCTCATCGCAAATATTCTTCGAAATTTCTATTGAAAAACCTCTTCTTAATAAATAATTATATATTTTTTTTGGATCTATCCTAATATTTTTTATTTCGGATGACACAATTTTTTCTTTTATAAGATTTCGGGCTAAGGTTAATTCATCAATTTCTTTATATGTTTTGTCTATAACTTTTTGGATGATATCCTGTTTAATTCCTTTTAATCTTAATTCCTGATTTAACTTATATCTTCCAATGGGTTTATTTTGTAATCGAAATTGCGCCCACATCTCGGCAAAGAGTTCATCGTTAATATAATTATTGTTCTCTAACCAGAAAATAAGATCAGCGATAATGTTTTCAGGATATCCTTTGTTATTTAGCTTTCTTGATATTTCGTATCTACTATAAATTCTTCGGGATAAAAGTCTTAAGAGATATTCTTTGCCTCTTATGGTTTTGTCTTCTAAAATGATTTTTTCTATTTCTTGCTCAGATAATTCTTTGCCCACGTAAATATCTAATGATTCAGTTATATTTTCATTTAGTTTGTATTTGGCTTTATTATCTATATAAATAACTACTTGGCTGACATCTTTTTTATAATAATTTACAGAAGTAATTTTATTTATTTTTTTGGAACCTCTTTACTTATTCTTTTATCAAGTCCGGCGGTTGTCAATATTTTGTTTTCTATCTCTTTTGCAATTTCAGAGTGTTCTTCCAGATATGTTTTACAGTTTTCACGTCCCTGGCCAAATTTTATATCATTATAAGATATCCAAACTCCTGATTTTTGTAATATATTATATTTAATACCGAGATCTATAATATCCCCTTCTTTGGATATTCCTTTACCAAAAATTATATCAAACATTGTTTCTTTGAAGGGAGGGGCTAATTTATTTTTTACCACTTTCACCTTAGCAGTTATTCCAATATTATCTTCATCTTTTTTAATGGTTGCCTTTCTTCTAATATCCATTCTAATGGTAGAATAAAACTTGAGCGCTCTGCCACCAGGAGTAGTTTCAGGATTACCAAAAAAGATACCAATCTTTTCTCTAATTTGATTTACAAATACAGTTGTAGTTCTTGATTTACTAATAATAGCTGTGAGTTTTCTTAAAGCCTGAGACATTAATCTTGCTTGTAATCCCATATAGGAATCTCCCATATTACCTTCTATTTCTGCTTTAGGTACCAGGGCGGCAACTGAATCTATCACAATAACATCAACCGCGTTACTTCTAACTAAAGATTCAGCTATTTCTAAAGCTTGTTCACCGGTATCGGGCTGAGATATAATCAATTCATCTATATTAACACCAATGTTTTTAGCATAATTTGGATCTAAAGCATGTTCAGCATCAATAAAAGCAGCTATACCATCATTTTTTTGAGCTTCAGCTATAATATGTAAAGCGAGTGTAGTCTTCCCGGAGGCTTCAGGACCAAAAATCTCTATTACTCTTCCCCTTGGGACTCCACCTATTCCAAGAGCGATATCTAAGCTCAATGAACCGGTTGAGATAGTGTTACTTCCAGAAATCTTGGGGCGATCCCCTAATTTCATTATAGAACCTTTTCCGAATCTTTGTTCAATATTTTGCATGGCTACATTTAATGCTTTTTCTCTTTCCGGGTTGTTTTGTTGCATTTTGTCAGTCATTTTTTAGTTTACTCCTTTATATTTCTTTATTTTTTAATAAATATTTTAGTAATGTTATTGATTTTCTATTGTTTTAATAAGGGGAATTTAGCTGTTATGTTATATATGGGTCCACTCTGGGTTAATTTACTTTCCATAAGGTCAATACTACCAACCTCTTGGGTAAAATTATTTACCTCAATCCTTTTTAAGATTTGAATAAAATTAGTCTTATCTCTAATAAATTTTACCCTTCCAATGGTTATATGGCCGGAAAAATCTTTATCTTCCCTTGGGAAACCTTTATTGGACAATTTATTTTCTATGGAATTATATAAATCTTCTAATTCGCTAATACCTTCTTTAATTCCTATCCAGATTATTCGGGGCATCTTGTAAGTTGGAAATACTCCGATATTAGAAGATAATCTTATAATGAATGGACTATATCGACTGGTAATTTCTCCTAATATTGATTTTATTAATTCCGTTTGTTCTAACGATATGTACCCCAAAAATTTCATAGTGAGGTGTAAGTTGTTTTTTCCCACCCACTTTATTTTAGTTTCAGGAACATTTAGGTTATCTTGAAGAGAAGTTAAATATTCTTTTATATCGGAATTTAAATTAACGGCAATAAAGGTCCTTATTTTTTCCAAATTATTATAACTAACTCCCTATTTATTTACGTTTGGGTTCTCTTTTAGTTGTAATTTGTATTTTTTCCTAACTGAATTTAAATAATTTATATATTCATTGGTTTTGTAGTTAGGATAGGTATACTCACAAGTAACAAATGATTTATTTATAAATCTGAGGGTAATTTCAGCATATATCCCTTGGTTAAGGTAAATTCTGGATGGTCCATTTTTAGTGCTGGCCAGAATATATTTATTCAGGGTAATATACCCCGGATCAAGATTTATTTTTCGTTTATTATGGGCCATATTATTTTTGATATTTTCGTTCTCAATATTATTTTCTATACTATTGGTTATTATTTTAATTTCTGCAAGCGCATCTTGTCTAATTAGAGTGGAAAAGGAAAATAGTTTTTGCATTAAATTCTTGCCAAATTCTTCTTCATAATAATCTGTAAAATTAAAAGACTGAGTATTGCTCTCAATATCAACTTCTCCAAATCTTTTTATTAATTCCTCTTTATATAGACTAAATAGACATTTATCAGAGGTAAACATACTTATTATAAGTTTGGCTGGTTTTGGTAGAAATATCTTTCCCACGGTTTTAATATATTCCTAACTGTTCAACTTTTATGTTAAGTTTCTTTACCCCGCTTAGCAGTTACTCCCTTAGCAGGGTATACCTAAAAATTTAAATATTTTGTGTAGGGTTAAAATTATATTTTAAAAGGTAATTATCAACAGTTCCTTTGCCAATCTCAATTGATTCATCGTCATAATATGCTTCAATTTTAGTCGGGTATTCAGTGATAATTTCTAAAATTTGGTCGGTTTCCCAAAAGTATTCTTCTCCGTTAAATAATATTCCTTCAAAAATTATTTTATCTTCGGAAATAATTTTTACCCAAGTTTTGTCACTTGCTATTAATTTTAGAATAGGTAATTTTTCAGCTAAAACACTATCCTGTGTAGAATATTCTGCGATAATAGCTTCTGCTTCCGATTCAATAAGTTCTTCAGCTAAAGTGCTTATATCGTTCGTTTTTTCCTCAATGTTTATGTAAGTTTCGGTTCCGATTTCAGGCGAAGGAACCGGAAAATCCTGGGCTTCTTTAAGAGAACGGCTTAATAATAATAATCCAATAAAGATTATAAGGACAAAGCTGGTTAAATAAACATACTTAATAGGAAAGGGAAATCTCTTTCTACCAAATACAGATTTATCCTTTCTTTTAAGGCGGATATTTTTTTTCTTGGTTTCTCCTAAATCAACCTTCTTTTTTTCTAAATTTTTATAAGTTTGAATTATCTGATTAATATTTTCTTCATCTATACCCAGATATTTACTATAATTTTTCAAATATCCAATAAGATAAGTTTTGCCAGGAATTGCATCTACATTCCCTTCTTCAAGGGCTTGCAAATATTTTTTACGTATTTTTAAATCTTTTTCTACTTCAATTAAAGAAACTCCCCTTGCTTCCCTTTTCTCTCTTAAGAAATTTCCAATATCTTTCATTTGAATAATTTTTTCTCCTTTTTTTGGAAATTATATTATTTTCTATATTATATACCTAAAACATTTCTTGGTCGAGTTATTCTTAATTTTTTCTTCTAACTACCCCACTAAAGTTTACACTAACTTAATTTTTTTTACTCTCTACCCTATTTCTTTTTCGTAAGGAATTCCATCTGCTGCCGGAGGGGTAGCTCTTCCGATAGCGCTTACTAATACAAAAATTGCCAATAAGTAGGGAACCATATGGATAAATTGAACCGGAATAACAAGAACACCTTGCAACCTCATAGCCAAAGCTTCACCAACTCCAAAAAGAAGAGCAGCTCCAGCAGTACCAAGTGGAGTCCATTTTCCAAAAATCATGGCTGCTAAGGCAATAAAGCCTCTACCCCCACTCATTTCCTTAACAAAAAAATGAGCTTGTTCCAAAGATAAAAAAGAACCGGCTAAACCGGCAAGAGCACCAGAGGTCATTACTGCTATATATCTCATTTTGATAATATTTACTCCCATAGTATCAGCAGCTTGAGGGTATTCTCCCACCGATCTTAGCCTTAACCCAAAAGGAGTTTTAAATATAATTAAGTGTGCTAATATAAAAATTACAATAGTTAAATAAACCAAAGGGGAATGATGAGCAAACATAACAATAATATTCCTTACAAATGTTGAGCCTTCTCCTATGTTTGGGACAGACAATCCCCAAATTGGCAAACTTCTTTTAACCATAATTTGGGTTTCACCAAATAAAAGCCAACTAAAAAATACAGTGATTCCACTGGCAAATAAATTAATTGCCACACCGCTTACTATCTGATTGGCTTTAAAGGTAATACATGTAATAGCATGTATTAATCCTAATAAAATACCTACCAGGATTGCTCCTAAGACTCCCGCCCAGGGATTTTGAGTAAAATTAGTCACTGCAATTGCTGTAAAAGCGCCGGTTAACATCATACCCTCTAACCCAATATTAATTACTCCTGACCTTTCTGAAAATACTCCTCCTAAACCAGCCAAAGCTAAAGGAATAGCTACTCTGATAGATGAGGCAACAAACTGGGCGTTAAAAATATCACCAAACATTATACTATTTTCCTCCTTTGGCGAATTAATCTCTTCACTACTTCATCACTGATTACCACAAATATTACTATAACAGCTTGTAGTACCATAATAAGCTCCCGAGGTATTCTTCCTTCAGTAAAAATATTGACTATAGCTCCTCCGTAATTTAAGATTCCAAATAAAATAGCGGCTAAAACCACTCCCAATGGGTGATTTTTACCTAAAAGTGCCACAGCAATTCCGTTAAATCCTAATCCGGTAAATATTTCTTGTCTCCAGCAATATTTATAGCCCATCACTTCATTAGTTCCTACTAAACCGGCAAAAGCACCACTTATCATCATGGCCAATATAATATTTTTTGCCACACTTATGCCGCCATATTCAGCAGCTAAAGGGCTATAGCCCACTGCTCTTATTTCGTAGCCTAAATTTGTTTTCCATAAAATATAGTAAGCTAATATGGCTACTCCTATGGCAATAAAAAAGGAAACATTAACCTGATTATAGGCAGGGAAATCTATATTTAAAAACTTAAAAATAGTATAAAGTCGAGGAAGTCGGGCAGCTTCAGCAATTTCACTGGTATGTGGAATCATCTGTTTTACGCCGGCTGCTATCATTGCTTCAGTTGGTGGTGCTTTAAATTTTAAAACAAGAAAGAAAGTTAAAGAGGCGGCTATCCAGTTCATCATAATAGTAACAATAACTTCATGTACCCCTGTTTTAGCTTTTAATATTCCGGGAACAGCTGCCCATAAAGCTCCACCAGCAGCTGCAGTTAATATGCATAGTGGAATAAGCATAAAAGCAGGCAAATTAGTAAAGGTAAATCCAACCCAGGTAGCAAGAAAAGTTCCTATATACATTTGTCCTTCCCCGCCTATATTAAATAAACCACAGCGGAAAGCGAAAGCGACTGTTAGCCCGGTAAATATTAAGGGAGTTGCTCTGAACAGTACATTACCCCAGCCATCTCTGTTGCCAATAGCGTAGCTAAAAAGTAATTTATAGACATCAATAGGATTTTCCCCAACTAATATAATAACAATTGCACCTACTAATAGAGCGAATATTACCGCAATTAAAGGAGTAATTTTTTCTAAAAGGGTAAAATAGTCAAATTTTTTAATACTTTTCAAATTTATCTTCCTCCATAAACTACTTGGCCTTTGATAATTTTTTATTTGTAGTAGAGCCAGTCATTAATAAACCTATTTCGTTTTCGTCTGTTTTCTTCGGATCTAAAACATCTACTATTTCGCCTTCATATATAACAGCAATGCGATCAGATAAAGATAAAATCTCTTCTAAATCAGCCGAAATTAGTAAGATTGCTTTTCCCTTATCTCTTTCATTTAATATTTGTTGGTGCACAAACTCAATAGAGCCTACATCTAATCCCCGAGTTGGTTGAGCGGCGATTAAAAGCTTTGGTTCTCCGTATAATTCACGGGCGACAATAACCTTCTGTTGGTTGCCCCCGGATAAAGATTTTAAAAAATTATCTTTATCAGAAGGTCGTATATCAAAATCTTTTATTAAATTATTAGCATGGTTATTAATTACGGTAAAGTTTAAGGTTAAACCTTTATTAAAGGGTGGACGATAATGGCTTCCTAAAATTAAATTTTCTGAAACTGTATAATTTGAAATAATTCCGCGTTGCCTCCTATCTTCAGGGATATGAGCAATTTTATCTTCTCTAATATTTCGGGGAGAATAATTAGTAACATCTTTGTCATATAAAAATATTTTACCGCTTGATGCTGGACGAAGTCCGGTAATAACTTCTACTAACTCGGTCTGTCCATTTCCTTCTACACCGGCAAATCCTAATATCTCTCCTTCCTTTATTTCAAAAGAGATGTTCTTTACAGCTGGTAATCCTTTGTTACTAAGGGCTTTTAAATTTTTTACTTTTAAAGCTGCCTTCCCAAGATTAAGAGGTTTTTTTTCGATATCAAAAATAACCTTTCTGCCTACCATCATACTGGCAATTTCCTCTTGATTAGTATCTTTGGTATTTTTTACTCCTACCACTTTTCCTCTTCTCATTACAGTTACCCGGTCAGAGAGAGCCTTTACTTCATTCAATTTATGAGTAATAAAAATAATAGTTTTACCCTGTTTTTTTAGCGATCTAAGTATTTCGAATAGCTCTTCAACTTCCTGGGGAGTTAATACTGCAGTGGGTTCATCCATCACCAAAATCTCTGCTCCTCGGTAAAGGACTTTAATAATTTCTACTCTTTGCTGAATCCCCACAGAAATATTTTCGATTTTTGCTTTGGAGTCGATTTTAAAACCCATGCTTTCAGATAATTCTTCAACTCTCTTAGTTGCATTTTCCATATCTATGAAAATATTATTTTTTTTAGGCTCCATTCCCAGTATAATATTTTCCGTAACAGTTAAAGGCGGTACTAACATAAAATGCTGATGAACCATACCAATCTTTAAATTGATGGCAACGTTCGGATTGGCGATATTAACTTTTTCTCCATTTACAAAGATTTTACCGGAATCAGCCTGATACAGTCCATACAAGATACTCATCAGGGTTGATTTACCGGCACCATTCTCGCCAACCAGAGCATGTATTTCTCCTTTATAGACTTTAAAATCTACATTGTCGTTGGCAACTACTAGAGGGAATCGTTTGGTGATATTTTTCATCTCTAAAGCAATCTCAGGCAATTGATAAATCCTCCTTCGATAATTTACAATTAATTTTAATATATTGGAGGTATTCATGCAATAATGAATACCTCCAATATAAATGCAAAAATATGTTATTTAGTTACTTCGGTGGGAACAACAATTTCTCCGCTTATAATTTTAGCCTTTGCCTCTTCAACCTTGGCTATCATTTCTGCAGATATAAGATCTTCATTGTACTTATCGATAGCATAACCAACTCCGTTATATGTTTTACCTCCAATGGTAACGGTTCTATCTAAACCAAATACTTCAATACCGCCTTTAAAGGTTCCTTCAACCGCTGCTTTTATGGCAAGATATACTGCAACGTCAACTTGTTTTAACATACTGGTTAAACCAAAGTTTTCTCCGGTTTCCTCGATATATCCCATATAGTTCTGATTGGAGTCTACTCCGATTACATATCTTTTTCTTTCTTTACCTGCTTCAAATACCCCGGCTCCGGTTAGACCTGAAGCATGATAGATAATCCATGCTCCGTTATCATATTGTGACAAAGCTAACTCTTTCCCTTTTACAGGGTCAGCAAAAGCGACGGGAGTATCACCGGCATAAGCAGAAAGAATTTTACATTCAGGATAGACATGATGAACTCCGGCTATATAACCTGCTTCAAATCCATGAATAAGCGGTATATCCATTCCGCCTACAAATCCAACTGTATCTTTTCCGTCTTCCTGTGCTTTTAGACCAGCAATCATGCCCACCAGGTAAGAACCGTGAGGTTCCGGAAACAACATAGCCATTACATTAGGTTTATCAGGGATAAACCCATCGACAATGGCAAATTTAGTATCAGGAAATTCATCAGCTACAGTAGATATGGAATCAGTAAATAAAAATCCTACTCCGACTATTACATCATAACCTATACTTGCTAAATTTCTTAAATTTACTTCTCGGTCTGCAGCTGCTCCTGGCTCTAATTCGATACGTTTAATTTCAAAATCAGCTTTCGCCCATGCCAGACCCCGGGATGCTGAATCATTAAATGATTTGTCTCCTTTTCCACCAATATCGAATACCATCCCGACTAAAAGTGGTTCTGCAGCAAAAACTGTCGAAGAAAGACATAATCCTAATATTATTACTAATACGACTACTAATAATAGATTCTTTCTCATTTCTGAAATCTCCTTTCATTTTTAAAAATATTTAAAATCCCAACTTTACTTTTACCCTGTTAAATACTTTTATTTAATAGGGTTTATGTGACCAGAAAAATAGTTCATCTATCACCTCCTCTTTTATTTAGTCGTTAGTGAATAGTCGTTAGTCGTTAGTATATAGTAGCAACACGGCGTGCCGTGTTGTCCTTAAGAATTTGTTTCGTTCCTCGTAATAACACTTGGTTCGCCGAGTATTTACGATTAATTACCCATTTAATATAATAATACTACATCAGATGAGTTTTTTCCTGCTTGAAAATGAAAAAATATTTATTATTTTTTAATAAAAACTAAATTCGTTAAAAACAGAATAATAATTTACCAATTTACCGATTGACCAATTTACCGATTCATGATCGTGAGGGTAAATGTACTGGATTCCCGCTTCCGCGGGAATGACATCCGGCAATCGAGAAAGGTTAATTAATTAATTTCTTTTTAATTTTTGCTTTCTTGTTTTTCTGGCTAACGACTAAATACTAACGACTAACGACTAATTCATTCATCATATTTATTTAAATATTCTTCATTAGAAATTAATATTTTTCTTGGATTTCGACCATCATATGGTCCTACAATTCCCCTTTTCTCCATTACATCTATCAATCGAGCTGCTCGGGTATAACCAATTCGAAGCTTTCGTTGCAATATTGATATTGAAGCTTGTTTACTATTAATAATAACAGAAACAGCTTCATTGAATAATTCATCTTCTTCATCTTCTTCTGTTTCCCGCAGTAGATCTTTACTCTTTTTATATTCTAACACTTCTTGTTCATATTCGGGAGAGGGGCAATGCTTCATTAAATATGATACCACATTTCTAATTTCTTTTTCTACTACAAAAGCCCCTTGAGCCCTAATTGGTTTGGAAGCACCAACCGGTGAAAATAACATATCACCATTTCCTAACAATTTTTCGGCACCATTAACATCTAATATAGTCCTTGAATCAACCTGAGTAGAAACCGCAAAGGCAATTCTTGAAGGGAAATTTACCTTTATCGAACCGGTAATAATATCTACAGAAGGACGTTGAGTAGCTATTATTAAATGAATGCCGGTTGCCCTGGTCATCTGGGCTAACCTACATAATGATTCCTCCGCTTTTACCGGAGAAGAAAGCATTAAATCAGCTAATTCGTCGATTACTATTATAATGTAGGGTAAAGGTTCGGTATCATTATTGATATTTCTAACATATTCATTATACCCGTCTAAATTTCTGACTCCTGCTTCTGCAAATATTTTAAATCTTTTTTCCATTTCAGATATCGTCCAATTTAGTACTTTGATAGCTTGACTTGTATCAGTTATAATGGGTATTAACAAATGCGGAATGCCATTGTAAATATTTAGCTCTACTCTTTTTGGGTCAATCATCAGAAATTTTACTTTTTCCGGACTTAGCTTATAAAGAATACTTAATATTACATTATTAATACATACACTTTTCCCTGATCCGGTTGCCCCAGCAATTAATAAATGAGGAAGTTCGCTTAAGTCTGCGATTATGGGTTTGCCTCCAATATCTATTCCTAAAGCTATGGGTATTTTATATTT
>JABUBM010000410.1_pt1 | contig 10501 bp, 9 predicted proteins | sample 7240321 | NCBI WGS metagenome assembly JABUBM01 (sample SAMN07256344, study PRJNA390944) | subsurface metagenome | isolation source: Methane hydrate marine sediment | place: Pacific Ocean: Eastern North Pacific, ODP site 1244 | collected 2002
TGGAGCAACCCTTACATCATTGAGAATATCACCATAAACGGTCAAAATTCTGACAACGGTATCGTGATTTTGCATTCCAATGTGTTCTTTATCATAAGAAATTGCACACTTTACAATTCACACTATAATAACAGGAATGGGGCGGGTATCATTCTATACGATGTAAATAATTCACAAATAATAAATAATAACTGTTCGTTTAATAATGGCAATGGAATACGTTTACATTATGGTAATAATAACACTTTTACAGGTAATATTGTAAGTAACAATTCTGCAGATGGAATATCTATAGAGACAACTCAAAAAAACACAATTTCGGGAAATACTGTGAATTTCAACGATGTTGGAATTGATATTGAGAGTAGTAATTATAATGTTATTTCAGGGAATAATATAAACAATAATAGTTTTGTTGGACTTTCTTTAAATGATTGTAATAGTACTATTTTTTCTGGAAACAGTATATATAGCAGTCACGATGGACTAATATTAATTGGAAGTAATGATAATACCTTTTCTAATAATAAAATTTATGGGATAACTGAAATAGGTGTGACATTACTGGCTAATACCGGGAAATGTGCAAACAATCTTTTTTATAACAACAATTTTACTAATCTTGGTGGAATAAATGCTATAGATAATGGAACGAATAATCAATGGGATAATGGTGTAATTGGAAATTATTGGCATGATTACACTGGGAGTGATAAAAACGATGATGGTATTGGAGATACACCATATCCATCAACGGTAAAGAGAACTTTTGGCTCAATTTGTCCAAAACGATCAATTACTGCGTTCGGTTGTAATTCTGCGCCACATGAAGCCCAAATTGCTCCAATGGCAGTAGCAGCTAACATGGCAATAGGGGTTTCAATCAAGTTTGGAATATAGGAAACAACTCGATCCCCTGCTTTAACACCCATTTCCTTGAGAGATTTTGCTAAGCGTGCAACTACTTTATTTAGTTCGGCATAAGTAATTTGCTTCGAAACCTTGGTTTCTCCTTGAAAAACAAAAGCTAATTGGTCATCTTTATACTTGAGAAGATTTTCCGCAAAATTGAGACGACTATCAACAAACCACTTGGTTCCTGGGAAAACGCTTAGATCCTCAACCACTCTATCATATGTCTTGGAAGCTATAATACCTCCAAAGTCCCACATAGCCGCCCAGAAATCCTCAATCTTTTCTACAGACCATCTATATAGATCTTTACCTCCCTTAATTTCTTGACCATATTTTTTATTTACATATTCGATAAACTTGGTGATCTCAGCATTTTTAATCCATTCATCGGAGGGTTCCCATAATTTTTTTTTATTTGAAATGATTAACACCTCTTAATTTGATATCTTTCGACATTATATATAATTCGTTTATACTAATTGGTTATTGAATATTTCTATTACGATATTTATTCTATTAAATCTTTCTGAATTGCAATATTTAAGTGCTTCATGCAATTAAAATAGTAAAAAATTGTTGTTTTCAGTTTTGTATTTAAGGGATTTTCAACAAAAATATTCTATAAAATTTAATATTTTAACACATATTATCATTTTTCGCATCTTTTTCTTATTATCTTCCAACTTATTAACAGAATTTATAATTCAAAATTAATTCTTAACTTTAAATACAAATAAATTACATCTATAAATATTTTAATTGGGGATGTTAAATATTTCAGAAATGAAGATATTAAAAGAAGGTACAGGAGAGATCTTCTGTAAAAATACGCCTTCTGAAGTCAGAAAATGGACCAGAGAAAATAAATCGCGTGCTTTAATAGATAAACGTATGAAAATTAAAGATGCCGTAAAAAAGTATGTTAAAGACGGTGATTATTTAGCTATTGGAGGATTTGGCCACATTAGAATCCCCATGGCTATAATATACGAAATCGTAAGGCAACGAATTAAAAATTTATCCGTTGCGGGGCATACTGCTGTTCAAGATCTTGATGTATTAATGGCCGGTGGTTGTGTATCTGCTGTTGATATTGCTTATGTCGTTGGATTTGAGCTTCGAGGCCTTTCTGGAGTTCAGAGACGGCTTTTTGAAAGTGGGCAAGTTAAAAAAACAGATTACACTAATGGAGCAATGTCTTACCGTATTCGAGCTGGTGCTCAAGGCGTACCGTTTATTCCAGTTAAAGTGATGCTTGGAACTGATACGATGATGCATTCCCCTGGTAAAGTTGTTAAGTGCCCATTTACCGGAGAAAAAGTATTGTTACTGCCATCATTAAACCCTGATGTTTGTATAATTCACGCACATAGAGCAGACATGTATGGGAACGTTCAAATTGATGGACACATCGTTAAAGACGACTTACAAGCGAGAGCATCAAAGAGGGTTATAGTTATGTGTGAAGAATTAATAAGCGACGACATCATTAGACAAGACCCAGGTAAGACCGTCATTCCTTTTTATATGGTAGATGCTGTTGTAGAGCAACCTTGGGGTTCACATCCTGGCAATATGCCGTATAAATACTATTTTGATCACACATTTACTGAAGATTACTTAACAGTAGGCAGGAACAAAGATCCGAAAGTATTAGAAAAATGGTTAGAAGATTGGGTATATAGTCTTGATAGTTTTGACGATTATTTAGTGAAATTAGGACCTAGAAGGCTCTATAACCTTAGAGATGCTGAATTTTTAAGAGACCCAGTGAGGGGAGATTAAAAAATGACCGCTGAAAATTATTCATTAAGAGAATTAATGGCAGTTGTTGCAGCTAGACAATTGCAAGATGGAAAAGCAGTAGCAGTGGGAACGGGGTTACCCTTAGTAGCAGCAATGTTTGCTCAGCTAACTCATGCTCCCAATTTGGTTATCTTTTTTGAAGCTGGTGGAATCGCGCCACAATTACCTACACTTCCCGTATCCGTTGGAGATTCACGAACTATCCATAAAGCCTTATGCACAACCACATTAATCGATATTATGGATTCTATGCGTAGAGGTTTTATTGATTACGCCTTCTTAGGTGGAGCACAAATAGATAGTTATGGTAATCTTAATTCCACTATGATCGGAGACGATTACGAAAAACCTAAAGTGCGATTTCCGGGTTCAGGAGGTGCAAACGATTTTGGTTCGCTCGCTTGGGAAACGCTTATAATAATGGATCGACATAGTCCTCGAAGATTTGTTGAAAAAGTAGATTTCATTACAACACCGGGTTTTTTATATGGTCCTGGAGCCAGAGAAGAAGAGGGTTTATCTGAGGATACTGGTCCTACGCGCGTCATTACAGATTTGTGTTTAATGGATTTTGAACCAGAATCAAAACATATGAGAGTAATTGCAACTTATCCTGGAATTACGGTTGATGACGTAATAAAAGCAACTGGTTTTGAATTAATTATTGCAGATGATGTGGAAATTATTAAACCTCCCACTGAGGAGGATTTAAGACTATTGCACGAAGTAATAGACCCTAACGGTTTTGTATTTAAAAAATAAATCTTTTTTTTAATTTTTTTTTATGAAGTAGCAAATTAGTATATGAAAAAAAAGTAAAATAATTTTACTTATTAAAGTACTACTCAGGCATCTTCATTCCGATCATTTCTAGTGCTTCTGTTATTTTGAACCGAACTTCGATGTTGTATTTATACCCTTCTATGTCATGGTACGCAACCATCAATTTTTGTTGTAAATTTAGAAATTCCTCTAATTTCCCTTCTTTTACATCGTGAACACTAATGACTTCAATACCTTCCATAGTAGCCTTTACAGCATTTGGTATAATTTCCTTAGCTAATGCTCTCGTAGCAGGTCGCGCATCTTTCATCTCTTTTAAATACAATTTCGCTGATTCAGGTATTTTATGAGCTGGTACTAAACTATATGTAAACACATACGGCATATTTTTCACCTCTATTTTTTTTTCATCTAAGAAATATGATTTTTACTTAAATGTAAATTATCTTTCTATTTCATTTGTATTTAAATGTTTACATTTTTGTTAATTGAAATACATATAAATAAAAATTTAACAAATTAAGTTCTATAAATGACTTAATATTGGATGTAGCAATTTAAAATAAACTCGTTTTATTTTAATAGTAAATTTTAATTGAATTTTTTTCATTACTACCTTATATAATCTAAACGGAAATAATTTTGAGATAATGACAATTTTCGAGGAAGCCTTAAAAGGCAATATTACTAAAGAAATGCTCCACATAGCCGAGATCGAGAGAGTTGATGTTAGAAAACTTATGAAAAAGATCTCGAAAGGACAGGTAGTTATAATGAAAAGGGAGAATTTTAAACCTGTAGGAATAGGTTTCCCTTTGAGAACAAAAATTAACGTTAATCTCGGTACATCTTCTTCGGCTATAAACTTAAGTGAAGAATTTAAAAAAGTAGAAATTGCTCAGAAATATGGAGCTGATACTATGTCTGATCTCTCGATGGGCGGTGATATTGACGCAATTAGAAAGAGGGTTTTAGAGATTTCGAGCGTTCCCATAACCACCGTTCCAATTTATCAAGCTATTATTGAAGCAGATTCTGTTTCAAATGTTTCAGAAGATTTAATTTTCAAAGTAATAGAAAAGCAAATAAAAGACGGAATTAGTTCCATCGTTATACATACTGGTTTTAACCTTGTAACTCTGAATAAAATGAAAGGAAAGCGAATAATGAAAATAGTTTCAAAAGGAGGTAGTTTAACGGCTTCTGTTATGAAATCTAACGAGATTGAAAACCCATTTCTACAAAATTTTGAACACATTCTCGAATTAATTAAAGAATACGACATTGTAATAAACCTAGGAAATGCATTGAGAAGTGGATGCATTCACGATAAAGTGGATGACTTTCAACTCTTAGAAATAAAAACAAATAATAAGTTAGCCAAAATGGCAAACAAAGCCGGTCTTCAAGTAATATTAGAAAGTTTGGGAGGTCATATAAACGCAAAAGACATAATTAAATGGGTAAAACTACATAAAAAATTAACCAATAATCGGCCGTTATTTGTTTCAGGTCCACTTCCCATTGATATCGCTACAGGTCACGATCATATTGCTGCGGCGATCGGGGGAGCATTTGCTTCTGGTTTTGGTGCTGATTACATATGTGCAATCACACCAGCGGAACACCTTTGTCTACCTTCTCTTGATGATATTAAAAATGGATTAATTGCTTGTAAAATTGCTGCCCATGTAGGTGATTCTATGAAATTTGGGTTGAACCATCTATTTAGCGACGATTTAGAGCTCTCAAAGAATCGATTTTTAAAGAACTGGAAAAAACAATTCGAATATTGTATAGACCCCGACGAACCTAAAAAAAGGCATTTAACTAATGAAGAAATATGTACAATGTGCGGGAATTATTGTGCGTTATCCATTTCAAAAGATATATTGTAAATCATTTTATTTTTTGCTTATATTCAACGTATTCGCATACTTTTGCCAAGGCGTTAACGGGACGATCCCATAACTTAAAAAGTAAAGCTCCGTTCTTCCTTAGTCTTTTTGACCACGGACGAGTAAAACCCATTGGATTAATGTATAATATTGGAACAGAATACTTTTGACAGTTCTTCATGGTTGGCTGGAGCAATTTTTTAGCTAAACCATCCATATCTTCTTCTGATTGATTTTGGAATTCCGCGTATTTTGCAATTTTTTCGTTTTTAAGATAATCGTCCATTTTATCTTGAAATCCAACTACTCCATACTGAAAAATAGCATCTATTTCGCCGGATTTCATTAACATTTCAGGAAGAGTTATATAGAAGTAGGGAAGATTCATATCGAACGTGACATCCACAGGGTTTTTAAAACTAGCTGTTGAAGGCAACATAGCTTTTAATTCCTCTTGGAGCGGTGATGAAAGTTCTGGAACTATTAAACCGTGCTTTTCGGCGTTATTTGCAATCATAGCCCCTGGACCTCCTGAATTTGTTATAATACCTATTCGGTTACCCTTTGGTATAATGTCATTTGATAATATTAAAGCTATATCTAAAAATTCTTGGACATAATCAGTATTAATAATGCCTGTCTCTTTAAATACGGCGTCATAGATTTTAGAATCACCTGCTAGTGATCCGGTATGGCTTTGTAAAGCACGATTCCCTCCCTGAGATCCCCCTACATAAATCGCAATAATCGGTTTGTTAGGGGTTATTTCCCTCGCTAATTCTAAGAACTCTTTTCCACGCTTTAATTCTTCGATGTATAGTCCGATTACTTCAGTTTCTTTATCGTCTTTATAGTATTGTAAGCAATCTACGAGATCAATATTAGCTTCGTTTCCAACCGATAAGGATTTACTTAGTCCTAAATCTAAGCTTTCGGGGTCAAACCAAATGTGAGAGGACAATGTTCCACTTTGGGAAGCAATTGAAAAATTTCCTTTCTTTAAGCGTTCCCATATGGCAATATTAAACGAACTCATTTTATTACTAGGTTCGTACCAATTGTTGAACAAACCTAGGCAATTTGGACCAATAAATCGTATCCCATAATTATTAGCAATTTCGTTAATTTCTTCTGTAAGTGTGTTTTTTCGGTCGTCAATTAATTCACGAAAGCCCCCAGATATCAGGATTATTTTATTTACACCCTTTTCTCCACACTCTCTAAAAATTTGAGGGACTATTTTGGAATTAAGTACAATAACAACAAGATCAGGAACTTCAGGAACTTCGGAAAGCGTTTTATAAGCTTTAAAGCCCATAACGGTATCTAATTTAAGATGGATTGGATATACATTCCCACTGTACTCGGCTTTTATTAGGTTCATGATTTGAATTGCTGCTAAAGAACCACCTTTATTATTAGCGCCATAAAAAGCGACACTTTTAGGATTTAAAAATCCTTGTAGGAAATGATCTCTGCTCATAAATCTTCACTTATAACAAAAAATATTTGATTCTTTTAATATTTAAATATATAAATTTAATAGCTCCAGAATAATATTTTCATTAACATATCAATCAAAAAGAGTTGAATTTTTAAAAATGGTAAGGATATTAACCAAGGAAAATGTAGCTCAGCTACTAAACATGTCAGATGCGTTAAAATACGTCGAAGAAGCTTATAAACAATTAACTTTAGGAAATGCCTTTGTTCCTCAACGAATTGCTATTACAGATCCAGCTCCAGGATTAACATTGATAATGCCGGGTATCATTGGAGGTGAAATGAGCGCTCTAGCAACTAAAATTGTTTCGGTATATAAACAAAACCCAGAAAAGTATAATATGCCTACTGTTTTAGCAAAGGTTATGATTCAAGACATAAATACGGGAGATATTGTTGGAATTATGGATGGAGGCCTTATTACGGCAATGCGAACCGGGGCAGCAACTGGTGTCTCTGTAAAATACTTAGCGCGAAAAAATAGTACTACAATGAGTATTTATAGCGCGGGTGTTCAAGCAAGAAAGCAAGTAGCAGGTGTTTATTACGGATTAAACCAAAAATTAGACAAATGTAAAGTTTTTGACTTTAAAAAAGATATTGCTGAAGCTTTTAAAATCGAAATCGAAAAAGAATTAGGAATTGAAGTTGAGATCGCCGAATCTGGAGATGACCTACTGTCTAATACTGACATCATAGTCGCAGCGACTACGAGCACAACCCCCTTATTTTCAGGAGATAAAGTGCCTGAGGGTACGCATATTTCTTCTATTGGTGCTCATGCCGCTGATGTTCGAGAATTAGATTCTACAACAATAAAAAGAGCTTCTTTACTTGTAGCTGGATTAAAAGAAGCTTGTTTAGCTGAAGCAGGTGATTATATAATTCCTATTAGTGAAGGGATTATTTCTGAAAATGATATAATTTCGATAGGAAATATTATAACAGGAAAGGTATCTAGCCGAACTTCTGAATCGGAGATAACTGTGTTTAAATCTGTAGGAATAAGCGCGCAAGATGTAGCAGTTGGAAAATTAGTTTATGATCGAGCCTTAAAAGAAGGAATTGGACAAGATATTGATTTTTAAAGCATTATTTAAAATTTTTATTTTTAACCTTTCTAAATTTCTTATAAGAACGCATAAAATGGTGTGTAAACTCATTAATATCATATAACAAATACACATAAGAATTTGAAAAAATTATTTAATGCAAATAAATTTAATTTATGGAAATAAAAGTTAATTAAATTAAAAAAGGTAAATTGGCAATGAGTGAAGAAGGAGAAGAAAAGAAGGAAAATATCTTGGATAAACTGAATACCGCATTTATAGATTTCGTTGGCGGGGCTTTTGGAGAAAGTGGTAAAGAATTCATTGAAGAGACTTCAGAGAAAATTAAAGAATTTTCGAGTGCTTCAATCAAACAATTTATGGAATTTTCTGATACAGTTATTGATAACCTTAAACTCTCAGAAAACGACCAAGTAATGAAAATGCGAGATAGTGTTGAGGATCTATTGAAGCAATCGGGACTCCTAGAAGAAGACGAAGAAGATTTCTAACTAAAAATGTTGTATAATTAATATATTTACTACTATTTTTATTTTTATTTTCAAATATTAATTAGAAAACAAAAGCTCACAACTAAAAAATAAGACTAAAGCACTTTTTTATCCTTTAAGAACGACTTTATTTCTTCTTTTGTAGCGTTAAACAGTTCAGAGATTACTGTTAAGGATATATCCTCGTCCATTCCTAATTTTGTGTAATCTTCAAACAGTTTTACCCATGTTTCTTTTTGAGTGTACTTTTCTGGATGATCTTTTTGGACATGACTCCAATAAGGATGTTGTAGCTTAATGCCACAATAAGGACAAAAGCGTGTTTCATTTTCAGGCATAACTCTAACCACTATCGTATAATGAAATAAAATTTATTTTGAATAATTTTAATAAAATACTATTTGCTTAAAAAATTATCAATTTTCAAAATATTAAATGGGAAAAAGCTTACAATTCTTACTTAAAAACAATAAATTCCTAAAAGGATGCTCCTCTCCTATGATGAAGAATATTTCCCATCCCACACAACTTTTCTATAATGATCTGGGTCTGTATCTCCTTCGGTGCTAATAAGTAGAATTCTAGATTCGCTAGATAATTTCATTTTCGATTTAATATCGCCGTAACTGTTATTTTGAAGTATTTCTGCCAATAAACCTAAACTTACTGCTCCTGATTCTCCTGAAATTATTTGAGGGTCGCTTGGTAGCGGATTACCATAAATCCTCATACCCTTAGCGGCAATATCGTCTGAGCATGAAATAAAGACGTCGGAGTAATCTCTTAAAACATCCCAGGCAATTATGCTAGGTTTGCCACAAGCAAGTCCTGCCATGATCGTTGATAATTTCCCTTTAATCGAATGCGGATTATTATCACCAATCTTCGCTGATTTATACAAACACGCAGCGTTATGCGGTTCGATTACAACAGTTATGGGTCTTTCTTTGCCTACTTTAGTCATAAGATATCCTTGAACACCTGCAGCTAAAGAACCAACCCCTGCTTGTAGAAATACGTGAGTAGGCGTGGAATATCCCTCAATTTTTAGCTGTTCAAAAACCTCGTCAATTAGAGTTGCATAACCCTGCATTATCCAGGTTGGAATTTTGGTGTATCCTTCCCAAGCAGTATCTTGAATTAAAACGCCATTATTTTCATTTGCAAAATTCGCAGCTATTTTTACTGTTTCATCGTAATATTCGTCCGTAACGATAACTTCGGCGTTTTCTTTTTTAATATTATTAACGCGGAACTTGGACGAGCCTTTAGGCATAAATACGATGGCTTTTTGGTCAAGTTCTCTAGCAGCCCACGCAACACCTCGCCCGTGGTTTCCATCTGTGGCCGTTACAAAAGTTAATTTTCCAATTTTCTTTTTATATTCGTGCGATTTTAAGTCGTTAAATGACAGTTCGCTAAGATCAATACCCAATTTAAGACTAAGATAGAATCCAATTGCGTACGATCCTCCTAAAACTTTGAACGCATTCAATCCAAACCTATAGGATTCGTCTTTTACCCAAATTTTATTTATATGTAATTTATTAGCTAAACCATCTAACGAACGAAGTGGCGTTGGTTGATATTGAGAGAACTTTTTATGGAAATTTCTGACTTTTTGGATAGTATCTATAGACATAAAATCGGTAGATGCTTTCTCGATTGATGGACCTCTTGAGCGATAATTGAAAAAAAACCTAATTCCTTTCATTTCACCATTTCTTTTTCAATTGTTTTCGCGTTAGCTTTCTCACTTCATCAATCGCCCAAAATATAAATTTGCAGCAAATTTTTGACCAGATATTGTTTTGTTTATATTCAATATATCCATTAGGATCGCTGAAACTTACGCCGCATAAATCTGAACAAACAACAGAACCAAATTCGTTTTCAAATTCCGACGCGAATTTTGCCGCTTTGAGGTAAGCTATGGGAATTAGATCGTTATCCATCCTTTCTTTACCCCCTAAAATCACTCCAATCGCCGCACAAGCCCCAACCACGGTTCCACAAGCGCCCATCCATCCTT
>JABUBM010000411.1_pt1 | contig 10493 bp, 11 predicted proteins | sample 7240321 | NCBI WGS metagenome assembly JABUBM01 (sample SAMN07256344, study PRJNA390944) | subsurface metagenome | isolation source: Methane hydrate marine sediment | place: Pacific Ocean: Eastern North Pacific, ODP site 1244 | collected 2002
AAGCGGTGGCTTTGCCTAAGGATATTTTCTGTTTGGCTTGTTTCACTGGTGACTACCCCATACCAGTGCAGCTTGAGATGGAAAAGCTGGCACTGGAGACTATGCCGGCTGAAGAATATAGCCCCTTTGGCATAAAGCAGCGGTAACCTAAAGTAGTTGGTTATTTATGGTCCCCATTATTTGTTAACGCCTATGCCGGTCAATTTTGTGTGATTGCAAGTAGGCTGCCCGAAGTGTTATGATTAAATTCACCATTATTAATATAGGGGGCTTAATATAATGGGCTACTTTACAATACTGGCAGCTATACCTGGCTTCTTTCTGAGTTCCTTAATCCTCATGCTTCTCTGGGGTGTTATTGCCCCAAATTTTGGGATAGAAAAAGTAGATTATCCCATGGCTATGTTGATAACTATTACCCTCTGGTTAGCGGTGGCACCTTTGGCGGCAGCGGCTGGTCGAAGAGCAAAAAGATAGCCGTATTTTTTGGGTTAAAATAGAGTATCAGGAACAACAATGCAGAAGCTGGTCTGTGATAGATGTGGATTGGAGCTTACCGACAGGGAAGATATAAATCTGGCTCTTGAGGGTAAGTGGGCGTGGGAAGCAGCGTGTAGAGCACATGGTGTTGAACCAAGGGGCATCTTACCTTGCAAGAACTATGTTCGTTGTGGTGGCGAGATAGTATTGGTTACTTCACGGCGTCAACGACTTTTGAAATTTTTATCAAAGAGGTGAGCAAATTAAGGAAACCTATGCCAAAGCTGGAGTTAATATTGATGTTGCGGCTAGAGTAAAAGAGCTGATTGGGAAGTACGCTCGGTCTACCCTCCGCCCTGAGGTCTTGAGTGGCGTCGGGTTCTTTGGGGGGCTTTTTGAATTTAAGGGGTATCACCAGCCAGTTCTGGTGTCTAGTGTTGACGGGGTAGGCACCAAGCTGAGGATTGCTTCTGCTTTAGCCAAGCACAATACCATTGGCATTGACATAGTTAATCACTGTGTTAATGACATCCTTGCCTGTGGTGCCGAGCCGCTCTTCTTTCTGGACTACATTGCCATGGGCAAGCTGGTGCCACAACAGGTGGAAGCAATTGCTAAGGGGCTGGCTCAAGCTTGCCGTGAGGTTGGCTGTGCCCTTATTGGTGGCGAAACTGCCCAGATGCCCGGGCTATATACTAAGGGGGATTATGACCTGGTAGGTTTTATAATCGGTGTGGTGGAGAAGAAAAGGATTATCATGGGGAAGACAATTGTGGTTGGCGACGCTATTATCGGCTTGCCCTCCAGCGGACTTCATACCAACGGTTATTCTCTGGTGCGCAAGCTCTTTGGTGAAACTCAATCGGTATTAAATAGTTATTATCCTGAGTTAGGTCGAACCCTGGGTGAGGAGCTTCTGGAGCCTCATCGCTGCTACTATCACCAGTTAAAGCCACTACTGCCAGTTATTAAGGGTGTGGCACATATTACTGGCGGTGGCTTGATTGACAATGTACCCCGGGTTCTGCCTCAGGGTGTAGCAGCCCAATTTCAAAGTCAGGCGTGGACAGTGCCCCCTATTTTCCAGCTTATTCAGCAGCGGGGTAATGTTGACCCCAGCGAGATGTATCGGGTATTTAATATGGGTATCGGTATGGTGCTCATTTGCTCACCTGACAATGTTAACCAGCTCACAGGACAATTGCCCGAGGCAAAAATTATTGGTGAGGTGATAAAGCAGGTGGGGAAGGCAAGGGTAATTATTCAAGAGTAGGGGGTGCTTATGCGAGCTATTATTAGTGTATCTGACAAAACCGGTGTAAGTGATTTTGCGCAGGGCTTGAGTCAGTTGGGATTTGAAATATTCAGCACTGGCGGCACCAAGAAGGCGCTGGATGAAGCTGGGGTGCCGGTGAAAAGTGTCTCTGAAATTACCGGATTTCCCGAGATACTTGATGGCAGGGTAAAGACCTTGCACCCATTAGTTTATGGTGGCATTCTGGCCAGGCGTGACCTTCCTGACCACATGACACAGCTAGCTGAGAATAATATTGAGACTATTGACCTGGTAGCGGTTAATCTTTACCCCTTCGTCCAGACGGTAGCCAGGGAAGATGTTACCTTTGATGAGGCTATAGAGAATATTGACATTGGTGGACCGAGCCTGATTCGGGCGGCAGCCAAGAATTTCCCCAGCGTTATCGTGCTGGTTGACCCGGCTGATTACCAGCCAGTTTTAGAGAAATTGGAGCAGGGAGGCGTGGAGCTAGCTGAGCGCAAACGGCTGGCTCAGAAGGCCTTTCAGCATGTAGCTACTTATGATACTGCAATTTCACAGTATCTGAGACAGGATACAGAAGGTTTTCCTGAGGAGATGACCATAGCCCTGAAGAAGCGCTATGGGCTTCGCTATGGTGAGAATCCTCATCAGCAGGCTGCCTTCTATGCCGAGCAGGTGGTAGGGGCAAAACAGGAGACCGGTATCACCTGGGCAAAACAGCTATGGGGCAGGGAGCTTTCTTTTAACAATATAATGGATGCCGATGCCGCCTGGGGTGTGGTTACTGACTTTTCAGCCCCCACCGTAGATGTTATCAAGCATACTAATCCTTGTGGTCTGGCTAGTCATGATGATATTGCCCAAGCCTATCGCCGGGCTCTGACTGGCGACCCACTAGCTGCCTATGGCGGCATTGTCGCTTCCAATAGCGCCATTACCCTGGCTGCGGCTAAAGAAATTGGTAAGACCTTTTATGAGATAGTCATCGCCCCTGAGTATGAGGCTGAAGCCCTGGAGACATTAAAGCGTAAGAAAGATTTACGAATTCTGGTTGCTGAGCTACCGCCAGGTTATGGTGTAACTCAGGCAGGCTACCTTGATTTTCGTAAGGTAAAAGGTGGATTCCTGGTTCAGATGCCAGATTCTCTACCTGAGGATAGTGTCAGCCTACACACTGTAACCAGGCGTGAACCAACACCGGCTGAAAAAAAGGACTTGCTCTTTGCCTGGCGGGCAGTTAAGCATGTAAAGTCTAACGCCATCGTGATAGCTAAGAATACGACACTACTGGGGATAGGGGCCGGGCAGCCGAGTCGGGTAGTTAGCGTTGAGCTGGCTCTGGAGCGAGCCGGCGAAAAAGCCAGGGGTAGTGTTCTGGCATCCGATGCCATGTTTCCCTTTGCTGATAGTGTGGAAATGGCAGCCAGGGGTGGGGTAACCGCCATAATCCAACCGGGAGGTTCAATAAGAGATGAAGAAGCAATTAAGGTAGCCAATGAGTATAATATGGCTATGGTTTTTACCGGTGTCAGGCATTTTAAGCATTAGGCTCGTAATTAGGGACTTGGTGCGGAGAGGTAGTGGAGAGACCTTGGAACTATGATGGTAACCAATCTAAGCATTACCAATCTAGAGGAAATAATATATTCACTACCAACCGAGGAAAAGAGGCTGTTTCAGCGGATATATGCGGTTACTACCGCAGTGGGTGAGCTACATCCCCCGCAAAGTATGGAGCCGTGGGTTAGACAGCAGTTCGGCTCGTTAGACGCCGTCACCAGGCAGAAGATTGTCAGGATAACCAATATGGTAACCTATGAGGGGGCACTATTTAATAGGCTGCGAGACTTCCGACCAATTGAGGCTAAAGAAAAAGGGGGTATTGATATTCAGCTTGTAGAGGCCAGTAAAGATGATTTATTTGGCTATCCTGAGGAGGATACCCCCGAAGACATCTTTGGCAGGGTAGCGGGAAAGCACTGTGTTACTGCCAGCAATATTGCCAAGTATGATGGATTACACGGCTTGGTGATTTTTAACGATTTTAATCCCCTTCATTTTTCCAGAGAGCAGGTTATTGACTATATTGATGTTGCCTGGGAATGGGCAAAGAGGGCACAAGCTAGACAACCAGAAGCTAAGTATTTCTTCTTTGCCTGGAATTGTTTGTGGCGGGCTGGTGCCTCTATATACCATGGGCACGCTCAGGTAATGCTGACCAGGGATAGGCACTATGCTAAGATTGAGAGACTGCGGCAGGTTGCCCTGAGCTATAAGCAAAATTATGGCTCTAACTATTTTAGAGACCTGTTTCAGATTCACCATTCAATAGGCTGCGCTGTGGAGAAAGAGGGGGTCAGAATCCTTGCCCATCTGACTCCATTCAGAGATAATGAGGTTATAATCATGGCGGAGGAGCTAAATCTGTCCCTTAAAGAGAGAATCTATGAGGTGCTCGCCTGCCTTAGGGACAGGGTAGGTGTAACCTCGTTTAATCTTGGTATGGTAACACCACCTCTCGGCGAGACTGAGGAGAGCTGGGAAGGCTTCCCGGTTATGGTTTGGGTAATAGACCGGGGCAACCCTAATAGTCGAGCTTCAGATATAAGCGGTATGGAGATTTATGCTTCCAGTGTTGTCTCTAGCGACCCTTTTGAGTTAGCCCGGCAACTGCGGCAGAGCTTAGACTAGAAGACGGAGGAAGGACTATGGCTAAAGTAGTATTAGTTTCCGATATGCTCAGAGGTTTCCTGGAGGAAGGCTATCCCCTGTATTGTGGGGCTCAAGCCCGCCGCATAATCCCCAATGTGCAAGGTCTTCTGGAGCAGGAACTGGCTCAAGGCTCCACGGTATTCTTCCTTTGCGACCATCATGCTCCTGATGACCCTGAATTCAAGATGTTTCCTCCCCATTGCATTGAGGGCACCACCGAGGCAGAGGTCATTCCAGAATTAGCCCAGTATGAGGGCGAAATAATACCCAAAAGGACCTATAGCTCATTTTTTGACACCCCCCTTGAGGGGAAGCTGCTTAAGCTCAAGCCAGAGAAGTTGATTGTTTGTGGGGTGTGTACTCACATCTGCGTATTGTACGCTGTGGCTGATGCCACAATCCGCGGTTATGAGGTTGAGGTGCCGGTTGACTGTGTTGCCTCCTTCAATGAAACGGCACACCACTTCGCCCTACAGCATATGGAGAAGACGCTGGGGGCAAAGCTGACCAGCTTTAGAGTTAGCCAGATTAAGCTAGCTAAGTTTGAACCCCCTGAGGCTGTCCTGTCGGGGGAGACGGCTGATGTTTACTTTGTCCGCACTATAGATATATTGCGTCACGAGGCGCTTAATCCGGTAGCCACTATAGAGATATTCTCCAGTCGAGCCGGGATATTTTGTGGCATAGAAGAGGTCAAGGCTTTGCTGGCTAGGGTTTTGCCCGAGGGTAACCGTGAGGTATGGGCTCTGGCTGAGGGTGAGACCATGGACAAGAAGGAAGTGGTATTGCGTATAACTGCTCCCTATCAGAGCTATGGTTTATATGAAACAGCTATAGATGGTATTTTAGCTCAATGTAGTGGTTGGGCAACGGCAGCCAGAGAGTGTGTGGAGGCTGCCTGGGGAACACCCATCACCAGCTTTGGTGCCCGCCATGTTCATCCTTCAGTGGCTGGGGTAATGGAATATGCAGCTATTATTGGCGGTTGTGTTAGTTGTTCTAGTGTGGCTGGTGCCAGGCTGGCTGGTGTTGAACCAAGAGGGACTATGCCTCATGCCCTGATAATAATTATGGGTGATACGGTTAAAGCGACTATAGCCTTTGATAAGCATATGCCGCCTGAAGTACCTCGTGTTTCTCTGGTTGATACCTTTAAGGATGAGGCTGAGGAAAGTCTGCTGGTGGCTCAGGCATTGGGGGAGAGGCTTAATGCAGTTCGGCTTGATACCCCCGGTGAGAGGGGTGGGGTTACCGCTGACCTGGTCAAGGAGGTCAGAGCCAGACTGGATTTAGCTGGCTTTAACCATGTAGGGATATTTGTCAGTGGTGGGGTTGACCCAGAGCGTATTGCCTACTTTGTTGAGAGTGGAGCTCCAGTTGATGGCTTTGGCGTCGGCAGCTATATTAGCGGGGCTAAGCCCATAGATTTTACCGCTGACCTTCATGAGGTGGAAGGCAAGCCAATTGCCAAAAGGGGCAGAATTCCCGGTATTACCCCTAACCCCAGACTTAAGCGGGTGATGTAGATGAGATTATTGATGCGGAGCAACACTTGACAACTTAGTTCTATTCCTTTACTCTAATTCTTCTCAGATAATATAAAAGGAGGTAACGAAGGAAAATGGAAGAATTTGACGAGTGTGTCTACGTTTCGCCTTATTCTGTTAGAGGTTATGTGCGCCATAGACCAGAAAGAAAGGAGCCAAAGCGCCTCAACCGATACGATATAACGAATCCTGAAGTGTGGGCCAAAGAGTTTGAAATTATGGGTTTCCCGCCACGGCGACACCCCCATTCACGGCGACGCTCCTATTAAGGCTGAGAAGTAAAGTAAGGAAGCAGCTCCCCTTGCAGGGGACTGCTTCTTTGTTTATGCGCATACTACCTTCGGCAGAAAAATAAGAGCCTTATCGGAATTACTAAAAGCCCGATAATCACAATCGCCGCTATCAGCTTACCCGTAAGTGTGAGTAACAGGTCAAAATTTATTAGCCCTATTATTACCAAAGATATTACAGCCAGCGTCAGAATTAAAACCAAGACATTCCGCATTACTCGGCACATCCCTCTCGGCTGGAAGTTTTTATTGCAATAATCCTTTTCTTTTATAGTAAGCTTCTGCTTCAGGGTATGGCGAACAACCATTCCCATTACAAGAGTCCTCATATACTCTCCGAGCTTCAGCCTCACTCTTGTTTTCTTCATACTTAATAATAATTTCCCACTTCCACATTGTAACCGTTGTACGGTTATTGGTGGAACTTCGCTCAACCAAGATTTCGATGGGTGACCATATATCACCTTTCGTAGACCCTACTCCGCGGTCAATTCCCATTTCCCCCTCCTTTTTTCCTTTACATCTTAATGCCATCATCAGAAAAGTCAAGGCTTTCTTAATCAATCGGGGGTCTAATACCGCTCAAACTTCAGACGCAGAACCTGCTTAGTATTATCGGTAACCTTTACCCGCTCATCTATGCGCCAGCCGACAACCCAAAGGATATGCTGGGGTGAGCAGACAATGGGGATTCGCTGACGCCAGGCGGAGGGGATTTTGGCGTCAATCATAAACTCCCCTAGCTTCTTGGGCTGGCTCATACCTAACGGCTGAAACCGGTCACCGGGCTGGCGAGGTCGCACTAGCAGTTTATCGCCAGTTTTATCAAGGTCAAAGTGGGCGGTAAAGAGGTTATCTATCAACCTCACCCCCTCGGTCCCCCTCTCCTTCCAAGGAGAGGGGGAAGAATAGTTAGTGAAGGGGCTTCGCCCCTTCACACTTCCCTTAATGAACGACGTGGTGGTAAAGTCCTCTCGGCTTAGAATGCTTGCCTCTATACGCCAGCCGGGTAGTAATGTTTCACCAGGTATCTTTAGCTGACACTCAGCACCTAGGCTGGGAAAGGGGGATAGAGCGGCTGAGTCGGTACCTATCAGGTATTTGTCATATTCTATGGAGAAAATTAAGCCCCCGGGCAGGCTAAGCCTTTTTCCGGCTGGCTTGGTTAAGGCATCCATTATTTCTTCAATGTGGCGTGTCTCGATATCCTTGAGGTTGCCCAGCAACTTTTCTATAGAGGCTCGAAGCAGGTGTCGCTTCAGGGCTGAAGGTAACCCGAGAAATCTTCCCTTATCTAAAATAATTGTATTTTCTAGCTCTTGGGCGACTTCACCCCATAATTGACCAGTTTCTCTATCAAGGAAGGCAAGGTCATCACTGGCAATGCGAGCGGTTCGGAGCAGGGCTTCAGCCACCCCTGGATTATAGCTCTGTAGGAGGGGCAGGAGCTGGAGTCGGATTCTATTTCTTAGTGGTGATAGCGACAGGTTGGAGGCGTCAACCCGGGGCGCAAGCTGATAGTGGTGGCAATAGTCTGCTGTCTCCTGTCGGCTTACTGGCAAGAGAGGTCTTATTATAGTGAGGCTATTTCTAATTTGCTTCGGTTGCAGTCCACAAAGCCCCCTGGTTCCTGTTCCCCGGATTAGGTGCATCAGTATAGTTTCTATATGGTCGTCAACGGTGTGTCCTACTGCCACCCGGTCAGCGCCAATAGACCTGGCTACCTGAGCCAGAAAGGCATAGCGCACCTCACGAGCCGCCTCCTCCAGTGAAATGTGTGCCTGGGCTTGATAAGCCTTTACATCACGCTGTTCTATAGTAGCTGGAATACCGAGTTGATGGGCTAACTCGGAAACATACCCAGCATCAGCTTCAGCCTCAGCCCCTCGCAGTTGATGGTTAAGGTGAGCTACATATAGCCTTATATCCAGCTCCCCCCTGAGCTTAACCAGAATATGGAGCAAGCAGACCGAATCCTGTCCACCAGATACTGCCACCAGTAGCTTATCCTGGCTTGATACCAGGTGGTGTTCCTGGATGAAGCGCAGCACTCGCTGCTCTAATATTGGCTGCTTATTTTTCTTTACCATTAATTTCCCTTAGTGGCGTGTTAAATAGTAGCGGGCATGTTCTACCCGTTTGGTGTAGCTGGGGTGGTCATGCATTAGAAGCTCTACCCAGCGGCTGGGCTGTGCCTCAGATAGATTCTGGTCAGTAAGCTTGGTCATAGTAGTAATAAATGATTTAGGGTCATCAGTCAACCTCAGGGCATATTCATCGGCAGCCGTTTCCAGGTGGCGACTATAAGTATTGACCATTGGTGCTACCAGCAGGCTGAAGGTGGCAAGTATGAGCAGTAGCAGGGGAAGGGCGGCTATATCTGATATACCACTAAAGCCCAAAGGCATTATACTGGCTTTCAGGGCAAGGTCAGCAATATAGAATCCAATTAGCCATATAGCTGAGTGTATTACCAAAAGCCTGAAGGTATCATTATGGAGGTGATGTCCTAGTTCGTGAGCGGTGATGATTTCAATCTCTGATGGTGAGTATTGCTCAAGCAGGGTATCACTGACCACAATTCGTTTGGTATTACCCAACCCCATCAAAGCGGCATTAGCTGTAGTGCCTTTACTGCTCAGCTCTATAACATAAACACCGTGAACCTTTGTCTGGGCTCGCTGTACCAGTTGTTCCAGCCTTAGCCTAAGGTCAGCGTCACCAAGCGGCTTCATCTTAAAGAAGAGGGGCACAATAATAATCGGGGCTAGATTGGTTAGTACTAGGCTGAGCAAAACTATTGCCCCCCAGCTAAGTAGCCACCATATTGATGGGAAGCCGGTAATAAACCAGTAGATAACAGCTACAGCTCCAGCGCCTAATATTAGGCTTAGTATCCCAGCTTTGGCTTGGTCGCCTAGCCAGCTAGTAAATTTTTGAGTGGACAGACCATAGCGGTGGGAGAGGACAAAGCCACCATAGTAGCTTAGCGGTGCTGACAGTAATCCGTAGGTCACGGTTAGAATAATAAAGTAGATAATAACTGCTGGGACTACAGGTAAGGTAAGCAGCCCGGCTAGCCTCAGGGAAAGACCACTGAACACTAGGAGCAGCAGCAGGATACCACCTATCACCAGGTCAGCGAAGAATAGGCGTCGGCTGGCTTTAGCGTATTCTTTTGCCTTCTCCTGCCTTAGCTGGTTCAAGTTTGGTTCTTCTAGGAGGTTGTTTATCTACCTCACCCCCTTTATTTACCCCAAAAATCAAGATTTTTGGGGACCCCAGAATAAGCACCCAGAAAAATCTTCGATTTTCCTGGGAACCCGCTTTGTCCCCCTCTCCATGATATGGATATATATTCCTATCATGAGGGGGAGGAATTATTTTGAAGGGGCAAAGCCCCTTCAAACTTCCCCCAATAATCTAACCTCTCTTCTATTACAAGGTTTTTGGGATAAGTTTGGTGCGATAGATGGATTGGGGGCGATGGTTGAAACCTAGGGCAGCGGTAACCTGCTCCGGTCTTCCTGAACCCCTATTATCACAATATAACCTCATCCCTATAGTGCAATATCCATGGTGCCAGTCAATGAGCCACAGGTCATCAATTAAAGCCCTCAGGTCATAGCTTCGGGGACCAGTATCCCTCTGGTGTTGCCACGGCAGGTGCTTTACTGAGAGCAAGCTGTTAATGGCTGACTCCACATCCTTTTGGTTCTTTTCGGTTTCTACCTCAACCTTGTATTCAGCATAGCCAACCTGTGATTGCAAAGAGGGCAGGGTCAGGGCTATGGAATATACCTGTAGTATCTCAATGCCGGGCGGTAGCTGCTGGCTTACGGCAGCGGTGAAGAAGTGTGGCGAGACCCACTTGGTGCAAAAGATATCCATTAGCTCGGCTTCACTGGTTACCCCTATGGGGAGGGGTGCCGCTAGTGATATTCGGGGGTGGGGGCTAAAGCCTTCTGAGTAAGCCAGTGGTATCTGGGCTCGGTGAAGCGCTCTTTGCCACAGTCGCATTATATCCAGGTGAGAGATGAACTTCACCTCTTGTCCTCGGCAGAACCTAATGCGCAGACGCTGCATTACTTTCCTTACTAACTACGTCCTTCCTTGGTCAATAGAATTTCCTCGATTTTCATGCCCCGCATCTTGGTTATTACCAGCTTTAAGCCTTTATATCTT
>JABUBM010000412.1_pt1 | contig 10491 bp, 8 predicted proteins | sample 7240321 | NCBI WGS metagenome assembly JABUBM01 (sample SAMN07256344, study PRJNA390944) | subsurface metagenome | isolation source: Methane hydrate marine sediment | place: Pacific Ocean: Eastern North Pacific, ODP site 1244 | collected 2002
TTTATAGATTTTAGCGAAGAGGAGTTAGAAAAAATTGCTCGGATATCTGCAGTTAAAGCCTACAAAGAAGATGAATTTATCTTTAAAGAAGGTGACGAGGATTCCTCTTTTTATATAATGATCAGAGGATGTCTGCGTATTATCAAATACAATGAAAGAAATGAAGAAATTATTTTAGCTGATATATGCACTGGAGGGTTTCTGGGGGAGACAGCTATTGTTAATGAAAGACATCGGGTAAATGCTGTGGCCAGTGAATTTGTAGAACTGCTCTTTTTAGAGCAGGAAAATCTTGAACTTTTGATTAAAGAAGATCCTAACCTGGGAAATAAATTATTATTAGTATTTTTGGAAAAATTATCTATAAAACTGGATAAAACTAACCGTTTATTCCAGGCGGATTATATATTGGGCAGCTCCTCCCTTTCAGATATGGATTAATTATTATCCTTCCCCCTATGTTATTCCCACGAAAGTGAGAATCTATTAAATGTCATTGCGAGCTCCCGCAGGGAGCGCGGCAATCTCTTCTTCCAACGAAGGAAATAAAAAATGTTTAAACCAAAATTCAAATACACCAATAAAACAGTTAAATTACTTACCAGAATCTCTGCCGCCAGAGAAACAATTCTCAATTCACCTTTAATCCCAAAATGGAATGTCACTTTAAGACAGGAAGCGATAATCCATAGTGCCCATTCATCTACCAGTATTGAAGGAAATAGATTATCCCTGGAACAAGTAAGCGAATTAGCCCGGGGAAGAGAAATAACGGCTACTCGAAGAGATAAGCAAGAAGTTTTAAATTATTTAGATGTGCTAAAAAATATTAAAATCCTGATAAAAAATAGTTCTATAACCGAAAAAGATATTTTAAATATCCATCATATGGTAACTAAAAAAACTTTAAATAACCCCGCTGACTCTGGAGTCTATCGCAACCGTTATGTAGTGGTGGGAAATAGATTTACCGGAGAGGTTTTTTTTAGACCTCCTCAGAATCAAGAAGTGCCAGGATTAGTAAAAGATTTACTTAGCTGGATAAACTCAAAAGAATCGAAAGAGCTTGACACGGTCATTGAAGCAGGAGTCATCCATTATGAATTAGTCAGAATCCATCCTTTTGTTGATGGTAATGGTCGAACAGCGAGAGTCCTGGCTGTTTTAATCCTCTATTTACGCGGCTTTGATACCAATCAATTCTTTTGTCTTGATGATTACTATGATTCTGATAGACCAGCATACTATAAAGCATTGCAAAGCGTTAAACCAGATATCTTAGATTTAACCAATTGGTTGGAATATTTTGTCGAAGGAGTAAATATAAGCATCGAAACAGTTAAAGAAAGAATAATAAGACTCAGTAGTAAAAGACTGAGAAAAGCAAAAGGGAGACAGATCGCCTTAACCGAAAGACAGATGAGGATTATAGAATTTATAAGTCAAAATGGAAAAACAACCAATAAAGATGTAAGAGAAATGTTTAAGCTTTCTAACCGGGCTGCCTTAGATGAAATAAATAAACTTCTCGAATTACAGGTATTGAAGTCTCAAGGTAGGGGTAGAGCTCTTCATTATATAATGTTATGATATTCATGATTATATTCACGATCAGACTCATGATTTTTACGTATTGTAATCTTGCAAAGATGTTTAAAATGGGATGTGTCTCTAATTTAATTAAAGAATTACGGAAGAAAAGTAGAAATAAATGAATCTTTTGTATTACTAATAATAAACAATAAATATAGACACATACTATTTTGATGTCCTTAATACATAATCCAGAGGACACTAATAAAGATTATGTAAGTGGAGTCTATAATTAAGAGATAGTTAATATAATGCTTTTTTCAATAATGAATTTAATAATGTTTAAATAATATTTTTTCAATATCTATGACAGGGAACAGTCCTTTAGCGGGTTTTTATTGCTCTTTTATCATATTTTAATAAATTACAATATGTCAAACGCTGAGATCTGGCCCCATTTATTCCTTTAAAGCCTGGTCCTAAAGCTATTTTCAATTGTAATATTATTTATTAATAATCCTATAAGGAAGGTGAATTAACCATGAAATTATCAGATCTACTAATTGAGGATGAATGTGAATGGCTAGATTTTAAACAGAATTTTCATGATAACAATGTTAAATTGCTTCATGACATTATTTGTTTAGTGAATGCCAAAGCTGATGGAGATCGGTATTTAGTTTTCGGAGTTGCGAATGACAAAAATATTGTAGGCATTGAAAATGATGAAAACAAGAAAAAATCTGCTGAGATACAAGATTTATTAAAACAGTCTAATTTTAATAGAATTCCAGAAGTTAGACTTTATTACGAAAAAATCGAAAATAGCCACGAGATAGCCATACTAATGATACTCAATAGGCCTGATAAGCCATTTTTCCTGACTAAAGATAAACAGAATGGAAAGAATATCATACGAGCGGGTGTAGTTTATACAAGAATAGGAGATACAAATATTTCACTCAATAATAGTGCTCCAGAAGATCATATAGAACTGATGTGGAGAGAAAGGTTTGGTATAGGGCTTCCACCTCTTCGTAGAATGTTGATGCTATTAGATCAACCAGATGCATGGGAAAAAATGGATGGTGATAGGTATTTGTATCATCGTGATTTTCCGGAATATAAAATTATTGAAGGTAAGGAACTCAACTCAAATTTCGTGCAAGAATGGTCTGAAAAATTCCTTGATCCCCACGCTTCAAGTTTTTATGTAGAACTTTGGTATAACAGCACTATTTTGAAAAGAAGTGTTTTCGTGTTAGTGGATGGAGGAAAATATATAGTTCCACTTCCAAAATATATAGGTAAAGGCAAGTGGAAAATCAGCAGAGATAGTATTGAGTACAAGATTGCCAGCGTATATACACAATATTATCCGTTAGCAAAATCATTACCGGCTAAAGGTGTGGAAATCGAGTAAAAAAATAGCAAAGAACCGTTGTACTAGCTCAATAATTCGGTAACTTTTTCTAACTTTTCGTAAAAGGTTTTAAAAGCCCAGGTTTCCAATGTCTTCTCAAATGATTATAATATAGCAGGATATATTCCTTTATTACGCTTTTATCATATTTTAAGAAATTACGGTATGTCAAATGTTGAGACCTGACCCCTCATATTTTTTCTATTGCTATATCTGGTGCAATTAAATTAGGAGTAACACAGTTGGAGAGAAAATCTTTTCAAGATAAGTTCCCAGCTGCATTTTTTATGAAACTTAAATGATAAATTAAAGTTAAAAAGGAGTTAAAATTTAGCATAGCTTCTTTCTGAAATTGTAATTAATTTTACATGAGATATTCGTGCTATGGTAATAATTTGGGGTGTGACATGATAATAGATAGGATATATGATTTTCTAATAATTCATCTTAGCGAACCTCTTTCTAAAATAAATAATTTTTCAAATATAATTCAAGGAATAGGATTAGCCTTATTAACTATTTTAATTCCTTTAGCTATAGCGATTTTAGCGGATATATATCAAAAGAGAAGAGAAGAGAATAAGGAATTTATATATTTAGATCTCCATGTTATCTTAGACAATGTTTTTAATATTAAGTTACTTATCTTATCAGTTTTTTTAATATTTCTTCCAATATTATTTTGGGATATTTTAACAGGTTTAGATATACTTATTGCTATTAATTTAACTTATATTGGGATTTTATTAGTTATAGGAATTATAATCAAAGTTTATTTTTGGATTAAGGGAAATGTATTCGGTTTTAGGTTTTCTTATTTGAAAAAGTTAAAAAACTATAATGATCTTGAAATTGTTTGGAGTTCTATCTGGTAAGTTAAAAATATAAATATTCAAAATGAACGGAAATTTTTTCAGATATTTTTTTCTACTGTTAACCGATTGTTAAATTTAGCAGAAAAGAGTGAGAATTTTAAAACTATATCAAAGCTTTTAAATGACTTTTACAATTTTATAAATAATCGTTCGATAGCTGCACTAAACGAAGACATTTTCCCTAAAACACTAGATTGGCATTTCAACTTTTGGCGAAAAGAATATGAACTTTTAGACAAGAAACTTTTAGACAAGAAAGGAAAGTTAGATGAATGGAGCAATTGTAGAGAAATATCAAGAATATTGGATGATATTTTTAATAACATAGAAGAGCGTTCATTGAAAGAAAGTATAGCCTATTCTTTCTTTATCCATTTAAAAAGGCATGCAGAGCATTATAAAAAGGAGTTAGTTGAGGGAAATAAGACGCACTACTCTTACATTGATTCCTTATTAAGTATTTTTTGTCGAGTATTTTTTGAAAATATAGAAAAATCTCCGAAAAAGCACGATATTTGGAAGCATTATTTTCCGGAAGAATGGAAAATAAAGAAGAGTAATTTCGGAAAAAATATTATTTCAAGAGGATTATGTGGGAAATTTTTACAATGGGCTAGAAATATAATTTTGGATGAGAAAAAAGAATTTGCTCGAGATTTAGGCAATATATCATCAAACCTTTTTCCGGAAGTCGAACCTTCTTTATGGATTAATATAATCTTACTTTTTGCTTTTTCTCATTATAAAGACGATAGAATGAAAATGAAATCTATTATAAAAATAGAATATTCCTGGGGTTTTAGACTTATTGGGAGAATTAGAATTGGAGACAATGAAGAATCTTTAAAAAAAATGGAGGAAGCAGAAATAAAAAATACGTTTGAATTAGCTTTTCATTTATTTAAAGAACAATTTTCAAAAGATAATTTAGAAAAATATATTAAATCGTTAAAAGAACTTGACTCTGAATATAAGGAAAACCCTGAAAAAGAAAAGAAAAGATTGAGGCTTTTAGATGCTTTTGACGAAATGTTAAAATTCTTAGATTAAAATAATAGACACATCCCATTTTCTTTGACAATTAATATTCTACTTTTAAATTAGATAACGGTTCTATTGACAATGTAAAAGCAGCGCGTAAACCAGAATCTATTCTGTAATTGGACCTAAATCAGGTATTCGGTTGATGATATAGAAAATTTCTTAAGAAAATGCTGGATTCCTGCTTGCGCGGTAATGATAAAAAAAGAGATGAAAATGACAAAAGCCCTTTGTTTGCCTTCTTAAACCCTTTATTTACAAAGCTTTCAGACCCCCTTCAGGAATGCCCTTTTAACGCACGTAGAGTGCCTTTAAAAGGGCATCAATTTTCGAAAAATCGGCAATTACGACGTTTTTTCGAAATCACCACTCAAAACACTTATAATATGAGCTCTTCCCACGATCCAATACTAAGGTTTTTTATCTTTTTTCTGACTGTTAACCGACAACCGTATCATACAGTAAATGCAATATTGATTTTATTTGAGTTTAGAAAAGTACTATGATAATCTTACTGATATTAAGGAAGGCTTAAAAATTGATTATGAGTTGCAAAAAATACCATCTGCTATTAATAAGATACAGGAAGAATTAGAAATTATAGAAAATATAATTGAAAATAAAATAGAGATAGTGTAATATAGGATTATTTTGCACATTCAAATTAGAAATGTAATAGTTTTAAAGTATTATTACCATATAAATATGGCGAGGAGAATTAAAATAAAATTTTCATTTAAGGAGTGATTGTAATTGACAATATCTAAAAAATTAAGAGCCGAAGTCTTTAAAATAGATGGCTTTCGATGTGTTTATTGTGGGAGAACTCCCCCTGAAATCGTATTAGAAGTTATTCATGTTGAGCCAGTTTCTAAAAGGGGAAAAGAGGATATAAATAATTTAGTTACTGGTTGTTCTGATTGTAATAAAGGTAAAGATGATAGCAGTAATAATAATGTAATTTCTATAAAAATTAATGAGAATTTAAAAGTCATAAAAGAAAAAGAAGAACAAATTAGAGAGTACCGTAAATTTATTCACAAGGTGGAAAAACGTATTCAAAAAGATATAGATGAAATAGAAAAGGTATTTTCTGAAACTTATGAAAATACAACATTTACCGAAAAATTTAAGAGAACTACAATTAGAAGATTTTTAGAACACTTACCATTGCACGAAATAATAGATGCTATTAATATAGCTTGTAGTAGGATTTATGATAATCCTGAAAGTACAATAAAATATTTTTGTGGTATATGTTGGAATAGGATTAACGGTATAAAGCCTGAAAAGCAAATTCCCAAAATATGGAAAGAATGGTCAAATTATTATAACAGAGGTAGTGGATATTATAGACCATCTGATATTGAATTAATAAAACATTTAGACCAGAATTCAATGAAAGAAATTATGGCTAAAGCTCTTACGGGAGAAAGACAGGATAATTATTGGAATCATTTTATGGAATTAATAGAAAGCCATTGTGATTGATAAATAATTATGAAAATAAGCTGGGAACAAAGATAGAGATATAAGTGGATGTCCGTAAATTAAAAATTACGGGCTTCAAAGTCAAACAAAATTTCAAAACAATGGCCAGACTTTTTTCCATAGTTAAGAAACTAAAAAATTAAAGTTTACATTTAGCTTTCTTAGTGTCAAGGGGACTGTCAAGGGGACGGTTCTAATGACAATGTAAAAGTAGCGCATAAACCAGAATTGATTCTGTAATTGGATCTAAATCAGGGTATCCGGTTGATGATATAGAAGAGGAACAGGGGACGGTTATTTTCCATTAAAGTTGACATCTATTTGACCAATGTCAACTTTAATGATAGAATGTTGACATGTATAAGAAGAATTCTAAAGTAAATATTGGTAAATATATAAAACAGATAGAGGGATATAAGGCTTTTGTTCCTGAAAAATTTCCTCCTAAGAATTTGTCTTTCCAGGGAGAAAGATTAATCCAACTTTTATCTACATCCAGCCTATTATTGGGAAAATTAGATGGATTAACCAAGCTTGTACCTGATATAGATTTTTTTATTTTTATGTATATTAAGAAAGAAGCCACTCTTTCTAGTCAAATAGAAGGAACTAAAGCTCAGCTTACTGATGCCTTACATGCTGAAATTGAAAGAGCACCTGAGTTACCCCCAGACGTTGATGATATCTTGCATTACATTGAAGCCATGAATATAGGTCTTAATGAATTAAAAAATATTCCTTTATCTTTAAGGTTAATAAAAAAAATTCATAAAGTATTATTGACAGAAGCTAGAAGTACTTTTTTTCCTTATCCTGGAGAGTTTAGAAAAACCCAAAATTGGATAATGGGAACCAATCCTAATAATGCTCGTTTTGTTCCTCCACCACCAGATTATGTAACATTAGCCATGACGGATTTAGAAAATTTTTTTTACTCTTATCGAAATATTCCCATTTTAATAAAGATAGGTTTAATTCATGCTCAATTTGAGACTATCCATCCTTTTATAGATGGAAATGGTCGAACCGGTAGACTGCTTATTACTCTTTATCTTTGTCAGGAAAAATTATTGGAAAGGCCGGTATTATATCTTTCCGAATATTTAAAAAAGAATAGAGATCTTTATTTTGCTAAGCTAGATGAATATAGAAAAGGAAATGTTTTTTTATGGCTGGAATTTTTTTTAGAAGGGGTTGGGAAAGTAGCGGAAGAAGCAATTGAAACTTCGAATAAAATTATTGAATTACGTGAAAAAGATCAACAAAAGATAATGAAATTAGGGAAAGGCACTAAAAACGCTATTAAGCTTTTAAAAAATCTATATAAGCTGCCTATGATTAATGTAAAAAAAGTAGAGGAATTTACTGGGCTTTCACGGGAGGGGGCAAATAGATTAGTAAAAAAATTTGTTGAACTAGACCTTTTAGTACCCAAAGAAAAAGAGAAAAAGTATGGACGAATTTTTATCTATAAGAAATATTTACTTTTATTTGAAAATTCATAAATATTGGAATAAATAGTGTTCTCTGTTCCCATTTACCCCTCCTTTAAAACCCTTTATTTGCAAGGCTTTTAGACCCCCTTCAGGAATGCCCTTTTAACGCACGTAGAGTGCCTTTAGACGCGCCTCAATTTTCGAAAAATTGGCAATTACGACCCCCATTTTTTGCCTGTTTTTGTCTTCTTCAAATCGGGAAACCCTTATAAATAGCCATTTTTAGTTTTAAAAGAGTGAAATTTTAGTTAAAAAAGAGCCATTTTTGAGGGGTAAAAGTACCTATTTTTAAAAATTATGCGTTTAAACGCGCTTATAGTGGTTTTTTTCTGAAACCCTTATTTTACAAGGCTTTCCTGAGCATGATAAAAGACAGTTTTGTAATTAAAAAGGAAAAAGAGAAGAACAGAAAAACTGATTTTTAACTAAGCAAGAGAGATAAATATATATAGAATTAGAGGATTATCAGTTTTTATAGGAAAAAATGGTAAGTCTTTAAAACGTAGAAAATATAAGGCTTTCTGCGTTTTTTTGTTATATGGGATGGTGGTAGTGCTTCTAAAATATGTAGAAAATAAGGCAAAAAAGGGCTAAAAGCACTATTTTTAGGAGGCTAAAAGCCTTGCAAAATAAGGGTTTTAGCTAAATATGTTCGTAGCTGCGTTTCTTGAGGTGGCCTAAGGTGATTGATCATATTTTTAAAATGGGCGTATAAGATAGCTTAAAATGGCTTATTTTGGATGTGGGCGGAAAGCCTTATTTTATAAGGGTTTTAGGAGGCTATTTTTTCACAGATTCCCCACATTTGAGGGCTTAAAGGGGTTTTTACATTTTAATGTTATTTTATTCTCTTAAAAAGTTTTTCAAGGTATATTGATTTCATTTGTTTACTGGCCATTATTTGTTTTATAGGAGGCAGCTTTAGGATAACCGAAAGAATGGCTGCCATTGCCCTGTGGCTGCCAAAAGTTTGATTGTCAAATATAAGTTCCTGCAGTTTCCCCTTCTCTATCGCCATCAAGACAATCCGGTGGACTGAATTGACCGGTGTTATAACCCGCTCCTTACGCCTTTCCAGTATAATGTTTTTATTGGAGCATGCCCTAACACAGACTCCGCATCCCAAACATATTTCTTCATTTATTTTAACCTTTTTGGACTTGCTGTTTGTGTCATCATAATTTGAAACCCACGCTATAGCGGAAATAGGACATGCTTTGACGCATTTTCCGCACTCGGAGCAGCTATCTTCATCAATTTTTGGAATAAATGAAGTAGTCTGGACCGGATGGGGCATCCCGAATTTTTTTGCTGCTACCAAAAATTCGCAGCAACAACTACAGCAGTTGCATATAAAACTGACATTATTTCTGACATTTTCCCCACACTGGACAAGATTATATTCATAGGCTTTATGTAACAGCTCCATACATTCCGAGACTTCTACTCTCCGGGCATAATTGTGTCTTGTCAGGGATTTGGCGACATTGTTGAAAGTCATACAGATATCCATGGGTGCATCGCATGCTTTTCCTAAATGGGCCATTTTATGACGGCAATAGCACATGCTGATTCCTATATATGTTGCGGTTTTTATAATATGGCTTGACTTCTCATAGTCCAGGATGGAAACAAGGTTATCATTGGATAGGACTTCCTCTTGCACGAAAGTTCTTCCCATTTTTGTCTCACTATCTAAAAATAAATCCTTAATAAAATCCTCTTCAATGTTTAAGTACTGATGAAAGAGTTCCGAAAGAAGCTTTTGATCCAGATCCTGTCTTGTTCTCATAAGGGAGAATTCAAAGAATCCTGCCATTGGTGGCGGAAGGACATATTTTTTAATTCCGTTATGTTCAGAATCCAGGAGGATTGCTCTGCCGGCCAATTCATCCAATACTTTTTCGGTATTGACTTTATTTAATTTCCATATTCGACTTGCTGTGTTAATAGTGAAAGATTTTATTGGAAGTTGAGAAACCAACTCCGCTTCCTTTTCATTGAAAAGGATATTCAATATTTTGTATAAAGTCTTAGAAGGGGGAGCGCCCTGGGGATATCTGTTTAATCTTTCTTCTAGTTTTTTATAAGCCGATTTCGCAACCATATGTGACATTATTTACACCTGCCCAAAGATTCTTTTTTATATTTTATCATAAACCTTTTATTCTAAGAAAGGAGTATAAATTTAGATTATATGAAACCCCTTACCTTACAAGGCTTTTCTGCTTGCTATTTTTATAGAGATAATTGGGCTTGATAAATCAAGCCCCTACTTAATTAATTAATTGAAAGATGAAAAGATAGAAAAAGAGGAATTAAAAAAATACAGCAACAACAGCAGCAATGTAAAAATTACACCCTAATGTTGTTGCTGTTATATTGTTATTATTCTTAATTGTTGTTGTTAGTGTGGAAAAATTCCACTAGGGATAGTGGAGAATTTCCATTAGGGTAGTGGAAATTTTTCTAAAAATGGATATCATTTGTATGCATAGTCTTGATTATACAATTTCTATCTCTACATGTTCTCCTTCTTCTTCGTCCACAATATCTACAATTTTACCGGTAAATTCCGGGTCATTCATCGCTTTGTTGAGTTCATCCATATCGATTGGTATCTCTTTCCCTT
>JABUBM010000413.1_pt1 | contig 10489 bp, 10 predicted proteins | sample 7240321 | NCBI WGS metagenome assembly JABUBM01 (sample SAMN07256344, study PRJNA390944) | subsurface metagenome | isolation source: Methane hydrate marine sediment | place: Pacific Ocean: Eastern North Pacific, ODP site 1244 | collected 2002
GTAGGATGTGCAAGTTAATGAAGGTGATTTTGATATGATTAAAGGATATTTGGGCTCTAATTACGGCGTAAAAACATTTAAGGGGCAAAAAGCGGTAGATTTAGTTTACGAACTAGAGGGGAAAAAGCTAGGCTTCAAATTAGAAACGACTTATACGGGAAAAGCGATGGCAGCAATGTTTGATTTTTTTGAAAAAGAAGAAAATAAATCTAAGAAAGTTCTTTTCTGGAACACTTATAATTCAAACGATTTGGATAAATATCTTAGAGAAATTGAATTTGATTACGAAAAGTTACCAAAAAAATTTCATAAGTATTACGAGCAACAAGCCTTCCAATGTTGGCGCCTTGCAAATTGTCCCGAAGAAGTGCGAATAGAATGTCCCGCGTATCTAAATCACGAATACAGGTTCTGGAAAGTTGCTGAGTGCAAGCTTCCCGAGGAAAAGAAAATTGAAGTTCAAGAAAAAGTGAGAATGGTTATTGAGTTAGAAGATGCATAATCAATTTTATTCGACTAAAGTTCAAATTCTTCTATAAGTTGTTTTTGAAGTGTTAACCGGTTTGATATATATTCTATTTTTATTTAATTAGTCTTTAACTCTTTGATATCAGAAACTATTCTTTTGAGTAATTCATATATTTTTCCAACATCAGAAATTTTTAATCTTTCGCTCGGAGAATGCAGACCCTCTACTGTGGGGCCAAGTGATACCATTTGAAGTCCTGAAATCTTAGAACTAATCATTCCAGTTTCTAATCCCCCATGAATAATGTTTGTTTTTACGGGTTTTTCCAGTAAGGTATCATATTGCTTTTTAACATATTCTAAAAACTTAGATTCTAGATCAGGTAACCATTCTGGTAAAACAGGTCTTAAAAAAACACTCCAACAACCAAGTTCTCCTAGTTGTTTCATAGAAACACAAAATGAGTCCAATTCACTTCTTATTATGCTACGAGGATAAAGCCAAATAATTTCTTTATCGTTTTCAGTGTTAACGATGGCAAGATTATTTGAACTTTCTACAAATCCCTCATAAATGTGGGATTTTTTAAGCACGCCATGAGGGATTATATGAATAGTCGATATCAATAATCTTGAATCCTCATTTGACAAATAGTTGTCAGGAGAAACTTTCTTATTTTCAATTTTAAGGTTAGGTTCAAATTTCTCATAATATTGATAAATAGATGAGATTTCTTCATTTAACAATTCTTCAAATTTCTCGTGATCTTTTACTTTTATCCCAAATTTTGTTAAAGATTTAGCCGGGATGACATTTGATTTAGTACCACCTTTCCATTTACAGACATAAATTTTAATTTCTTGATGGATTTTTGATAAAATTCTACTAACTAACTTATTTGCATTAGCTCTAGGTAAGTGAATATCTCCTCCCGAATGTCCACTTAATAGTCCATGAACTGAAAGTTCATAGAATTCCAAATCATCGCTTTCTTTATATTCTTTCCATGTAAATTTTTTTGAAAACCTTACTCTTCTTCCACAAACAGAACCAATTACAATTTCACCAAAAGGTCCACCATCTAAATTAATCATTAATTTACTTTCTATACTAAGTTTTGAAGGGTCTAATAAGGTTGCTCCATCAAAACCATCTTCTTCATTCACAGTAAATAAAACTTCAATGAGTCCGTGGGATTCAATTGAAGTATCAACTAAAATAGCTATCGCAAATGCAACTCCAATACCATCGTCAGCGCCTAGTGTAGTTCCATCTGCATCAACCCATTCATTATTTTTTTGAATGCGTAGTGATATCCCTTTATTAAAGAAATCAAAACCTTCGGGCTTATCAGTTTCACAAACCATATCAAGGTGAGCTTGAAGCAGTATTGGTGGATTTGATTCTAATCCTGAAGTAGCAGGTTTCTTGATTAGAATATTTCCAACATCATCTTGGAATAATTTGTAATCAATCTTATGTGTTTTTCCGGCTTCGATAATATAATTTTTTATAATATTACGAATTTCTTCTTCATGTCTAGAAGGTCTTGGGGTATTTGATATCATTTCAAAAATATCCCATACAATTTTAGGTTTTAAATTTTCTAATACCATTATTATCCTCTAATTAGCTATTTATTATAGTTTTTTATATTAATAGATTATAAAACATAGGATATATTTTAATGCAAAATCTTTTAATTTTGAATAGTAAAAATGATTTTATTATTTTAATATGTTGTTAACATATCTTTTATTGTTCCTTATGATTTTTTTATGGGGTTTCTCTTTTATAGTTGTTGATATCGCTATGGATTTTGTACCTCCGCTCTCAATTGCTTTATATAGGCTAATAATTGCCGCAATTTCTATGATTATTGTTGATTGGTTTTTAAGAGAAAAAAAAAATAAACCCATGACTAATTCTTTAATAGAAAGGGAAGATGAGAATTCTAATAAGCAATATTGGCTATTTATATTTTTAGCAAGTTTAGCAGGAGTGTCTCTATATCTTTTTATAATCTACTCGGCTATTAACTTGATAGGTCCGTCAATACCGGTATTTTCAGATTGTTTGATTAACCCCATACTTATTACAATTATTGCTCTTGTTGTTTTCAAAGAGAAGTTAAGCAAGAAAAAAATAATAGGTTTCGCTATAGCCTCTTTTGGAGCATTTTTATTAATAACGGGAGGTAATTTAGGAGTTCTTCAACCTGATTCACCCAATTTTTTAGGATATATCCTTTCTCTTTTAGCTCCTTTAAGCTGGACAAGTTATACGATCGTTATAAAAAAATTGAAAAAATACAATAGATTCAAGTCTGATTTTCAAAATCTTAAAAATATCTCTATATTTGGATGTTTAGAATTATTTCTATTAGTTATTCTTAGTAATCAATTTGATGTGTTTCTTAATAATAGCTTAAATGTCGTTGTGTTTCTGTGCGCTTTATACCTCGCTTTAGGAGCTTTCGTAATCGGTTATTACATTTGGAATTTTTCTCTTAAGAAACTAAAATCTTCAAATGTTGCATCGTTTTTGTACTTGCAGCCGTTTTTGACCTTAATTTTATCAATTGTCTTTCAGCGCGACGATGTTATCGGTTTATGGAATATAATTGGAGGGTTTGTTGTAATGATCGTCATAATGATAATTAACTATAAAAAAACAAATTCCTTCTAATTGAACACATTTCAAAAAGTTTGAGTTATTTTAAATTAGTTTCCTTTACCAATTCTGATAAAAAACTTTTTATGCCGAAATTAATTGGAGTACTTATAATATTTTAGTAACTAAATGAAAGAAAAGAAGTGGAAAAGAATATGGAAGATATTGTCTTATATGAAAAACAAGGAGATATTGGAAAGATAACTCTAAATAAGCCAGAACAAAGGAATACAATAGATATACATGTTCTCAAAAAGTTAATAGACTACTTCAAACAAAGCGCTGAAAATGGCGACGTATGCGTTATCTATGCTGCTAACGGGAAACACTTTACTGTTGGTGCTGATTTGAAATATGGCTATGATTTACTTACTAACAAAGAAAAATTGGCTGAGGCCATTGAATTTCTTGAATCTTGGCAAATTCTCACTCGAGCTATGTTAGCACATCCGGGAATAATAATTGTTGGATATCACGGCTGGGTAATTGGGGGCGGTTTTGAGCATACACTTGTATGTGACTTGAAAATTGCCGCAACGGATACACGAATCATGTTGCCTGAAGTAGGAGTTGGACTTTTCTTTTCAAACGCGTCTACAAAGTTATTGCCTAGAATTGTCGGGGAAACTCGAGCAAAGCAGATTATGCTTCTTGGAAATGAGATCTCTGCTGAAGAGGCTCTAAATATAGGCTTAGTAAATCAAGTTTGTAAACCAGAAGGCCTAAATCGTATTCTAAAAAAAACTGCGAACATGATAGTTTCAAGAGGCCACCTTGCTCTTCAGTATACAAAGAAGTTTATAAATGAAAACCAAGATTTAAGTATTGAATCCGTTTTAGCACGCGAATCAATAGTAATGATTACAACTGGGCAGTCTGAAGAACTTAAAAAAAGACTTGAAAAATTTGTTAAGAAAGAGTAATGAATTGTAATTATTGATTAAATGATTAAAATTCTCTGAAAAAATCAGTTATTTTGATTAAATTATTGTTATTCATGTCCATAATTAACCTCACAATAGTACCTTTAACAAGGAGCGTATCTTTTGATTTATTGTTTTTATAACAATCCATCGCAAGAGTTATAGAGGTGTTTCCTACTTTTATAACTCGAGTGTGAATAAGAATTTTATCACCGAAAGTAGCCGATCTTAAATATTCAATTTCAACCTTTCTAACTGGAAAAACGATCCCTTCTTTGTGTAGCGCACCACAATCTTTATTAAGCTTTTGTACAAAACTTATGAAGCCATCGTCAAAATAATTAAGATATTTGTTAGAATGGACAACCTGCATCAAATCAGTATCGTCGACTCTAACTTCAATTTCTTTAAAGTCCTCAATTCCAAGCAGTTTGTCTATTACTACCTTATCGTTCTCATTAACTTCCTTCATAAAAACTCCATAATCTCCTAACTTAATAACTTAATAATTTTTAAAAATAATTTAATAGAAAAAAAAAAGTAAACTAAAAGCAAGTATTTATTTCTCTAATTTTTTTCCTTTCATAGCTTTTCGAAATTTCTCAAGTTGTTTTCTGGGAGTAACAGTTGGTCTTTCGTATCTTTTCAATTTGGACTTAATTCCAAAAAGGTACTTAGAAATATTTTTCAATTTTTCAAGATCGTAGCGCATCATCATAGTTATAGTTTCCATTGACGGCGATCCTCCACCATGTAAGCCTGCTACTTGTAATAGACCTGCTATTTCTGAAACCGCGAAGGCTTCAATGCCTCTAAAACAGCGTAAAACATTTTCTGGTTTAACTCTTGGATTTCTCTTCATATATTTCATTGCAAGTTCGCCAACATCTTCAGAGAAGAAAGATCCTTCGTAGGGTAGTGTTGCAATAAGACCGCCAGAAAGGTCTGCTAAAACTTTATACTCATCGTAAATCATTTCTCCTGCGAGTCTCCTTCCAGCATTGGTTAAAATCTCGTCCGGAACTTGCGTTCCAGAAGGAGCTTTTTCAGAGTGTTTTGCACTAGATTCGCCGGCAGCAAAAACGAGTTCCGCAGTACCTATAAGGTGAGAAAGTTTGTCTTGAACATGGGATGTTTTTTCAATGCCGTTATATTCTGCAACTAATGCTGCAGCACTCGCTATAACTTCTGTTATGGCAGGCTTACAGCCAGTATAACTATGGCGGTGATAGTGAGCAAACATAAGTGCTAGAAAACCAGCATATGCAGTTTGCCTAGGATCTCCATTACCATTTAAAAAAATCCTATCGTTGGGAACAAAAACATCGTCAAAGATAATAAAAGTCTCAGCGTCTCCAAAATTCCCAGCAGGAAATTCCATGTGTTTACTTTTTCTAAAGCTAGCAGGTCTCGTTAATAATTTAACTCCATCCCAATCTGTAGGTAATGCAAATGATACGGCGTAATCTTTATCTTCCGGGCCCATATACCTACAAGGGACTACAATCAGCTCATCTGCGTATGGTGTGTTTGTAATGCTAATTTTACACCCTCTAACAACGATTCCATCTTCTCTCGTTTCAATAACCCTTAAATATTGATCTGGGTCTTCTTGTTCGTGAGGCCTCTTCAAACGATCTCCTTTAGCATCAGTTTGAGCCGCACTAGCGACTAAATCGTTCTCTTGAAAATATTCTAAATATTTCTTAAACCTTTCATAGTGATCGGTTCCAAGCGCTTGGTCTAACTCGTATGTAATTACAGAAAGTGCGTTTAAAGCGTCGCACCCCATACACCTTTGAATGCAACCCCCTACTCGATGACATAATAATCGCGTCATTAATTGCTTTTTTAAAAGATCATCTTCGCTCTGATGGATGTGGCAAAACCGGTTAATCTTCTTTCCAGTTAAATGAGAAGTAACTACACATAAATCTTCAAATTCCTCGCTATGAGCGCAGTCATAGGTAACTTTTATGATATTTTGGCCACCCTGTAATCGAGGGTCATCCCGACCTACTAATTCGTCACCAATGTAAATATTTGGCTTCATTTTATATAATCGGGCTAAATAATCTTCAAATGTTTTCAATTTTATTTCCTCTTTATAATGTATTTTTAAATATGTAAATTATACTAATTAATAATAGATTGCTCTTGTTTTTTAAAGGTTTCTCTATGGTTTCCTTGTTCTTTATTATATAACACCCCAAAAAACTAATAAATTTTTTATTCTGAATTTCTTTTACATTAATAATTTTTTAATTTTAGAGATATAATTTGAAGAATTTATCATGAATGGTAAACCAAAAGGGATTACGGCTCCACCAAGCCGAGATGAGCTTTCCAGTCGATTAGAGAAAGTAAGAGCTATGATGATAGAAGAAAATTTGGATTATTATGTGTCATTTGATCCAACTAACATATATTATTTAACTAACTTTGCAAACAATGTACACGAGCGTCCATTTATTCTAATTATCGAAAGAGAAAGGACCCCTAAAATGGTGGTTCCACTCTTAGAAAAGAGTCATGTAGAGTCAAGAACTCTTTGTGATCTTGAATTTCATAGTTATTTCGAATTTCCAGCTCCCGAAGGAGAAAATTGGTACGATTTATATCAAACGCTTATTAAAAAGGATAAAAAAGTTGGAATTGAGGCTGCAATGCCATCGGGGATTGCTGAAAAAACTCCTGGAAGTAAGGTAATTACAGACATTATCGATGAGGTGCGAATTGTAAAAACAGATTACGAAATCGGAAGATCTGTCCATGCTTGTAAAATTATTAATAGAGGACATAAAGAATTGCTTAAAATTTGCCGTCCTGGAGTGCCAGAATTTGCTTTATATCAGAAAGTCACAGGATTCATGACTTCGAAGATCCTCGCAGATATACCCGGTGCAAATTTCATCGTCTGTAGAACGGTTGGAGCAGTTTGGCCACCCTCTTTTTCTCACGACCCGCATATAATTCCAAAACTTTTTGCTGAAATGGAAGAAGGAGGTCCACATGTTTCCATAGTATACGCTCAGGTAGATGGCTATGGGGTTGAAATAGAAAGAACCTTCTTTTTAGAACATATTCCAGAAAAGGCTAAGAAACCATTCGAAGCAATGTTCCAGGCCAGAGAGCTTGCTTATAGCCTTTTAAAACCAGGAACAAATATGGGTGAAATAGATAGTAAAGTAAGAAAGTTTATAACTGAAAAAGGATATGGCGACTACGTAATTCACCGCACTGGACATGGGCTTGGAATCACTGGACACGAGGCTCCGTATTTAGCTGAGGGATATGATAGACTTCTCGAGCCAAATATGTTAATAAGCGTTGAGCCGGGTATTTACATTCCGGGACTTGGAGGTTTTCGCCATTCTGACTCTGTCTTAATAACCGATGATGGTTATGTTAAATTAACCAAAGCTCCAGAAGAACTTGACGACCTTATAATTTCATAATAAAAAAGATTTATAAAAAGTTAAATTTCTTTTTTTATTTGTTCTATAGGTTTTCTTAGAGTCGGTTTCGGAATGTTTCCTTTAATATATCCAAAAGGTAAGATTGTTAAAAGAAAATCGTCTTTCCCTAGACTAAGTAATTCTTTAGCTTTTTCCCTATCCATTGAACCAATCCAACAAGTCCCTATTCCTAAAGACCAAGCCATCAACATCATATTCATTGAAACTAATGTTGTGTCTTGAATGTACCAATTAGGATTTTCTTTAATTTTTCCAACTATAGCTATAGCGACAGGAGCTCTTTTCATAAACTTACTATAAATAGCTGATTCTGAAATTTCCTTTAAAAATTCTTTTTTTTTTATGATAATAAACTCCCATGGTTGCTTATTAGAAGCACTTGGAGTCCATCTTCCTGCCTCTAAAATCATTTCAAGATCCTTATCAGCAATCATTTTATCGAGAAAGTTTCTGATGCTCCTTCTACTTTTTAAAAATTTTAAAAATTCTTCGGGATTAATCATTCAATATTTCAACATCTATTACTAGTTCTAATTAAAGCTACAAAATCTGAATATCATTTAAATATAATCTTAATGAAATATTAATTCTTTAAATGATTGTTTAAAAAATTTTTAGGAAGAATCATTCTTTCTTGTTATTATTGAAATACTCTGAACTAAGATTGGGAAATATCTTTTTTTTTCTTCCTTCGCTTTTGAAATGAACTAAATTAAGATCTATTAGCTTTTTAACGTGATATTGAATAGTTTTATGGTCAACCTTAAAGCGTTTTGTTATAATGCTATTCCATAGACCCGGTTCTTTTTCGATCAGTTGTAAGACTTCTAACGTTAATTTGCTCTTACTTAATTGAAGATCAAGGTTTGAAATGGGATTCTTCTGGTAATACGGAAAATACGCTATAAAATTCCCAATACGCTTTTTCCCAATAACCTTGTAGGTTTCTAATATATCGAGGTGCCACACGAGATTACCGGCAGCTATTTCGATTTTTCTTAATAGCTCGTTGAAATGAATACCAGGTTCATTTAGAATTAAATCGATTATTTTATTCCTATTTTCGTTCTCTAATACGTCTATTAAGCTTAGTCGATGAGCGCCTTTCTCAATTGGAATCGTTCTAGTTTTTAAGTATTGGAAATAATCTTTTTTTGAAATTAAAATAACAAGCGATGCTATCCCAATAGCACCAACTATCAAAATAATTACCCAAATCCAATTATCAAAACCTTCAATAATCTCGAAAAAAGTAATGTAATATTCAGTGTCTGCTTGCAAGTTATTAAGAGACCCCTCTAAAAAATATTCAGAACTTGACTCATTATATTGTTCAATTGTACTGATAACTTCCCACATTTCTTGCGAAGGCTCGTATAAAGCTAAAGAATAACTATTACTTGGATTAAAGCCGTATAGAGATCTTTTAAGACCTTTAATAGTCATACTTTCTATCGTTGTGTTAATATTTATTTGAAAGATGCAATCATATTTGTATTGAAATTGAGCATCTCCTTTTTTTGGTCCTTGAGGCGATCTAACCATCCCAAAATTTTGCATAGTTACTTTAGAGGAGATATTTAAGGAAATCGGATTAATATTATTAATAAGAAAGAGAATTTGACGATTTTCAATTTTATTTTCATATTGGATTTCTAAGTCAATAAAAGAATCTGTCGAGATTTCAAAAATTATATTGTTAGAAAAAATGTATTTCACAGATTCGTTTGGGTAGATTTGATCTTGAGTAGAAAAACCGGGTATACTTTCAGTTCTTTGAGATAAAACATTAGATATTAAGAAACTAAAATTAATAAAGATTAAAAGTAATATAAGAACGCTGAAATTTGATTTGTTCCTTAATTTTAATTTAAACATTTAGATAATCCATTTTTTGATCGTTAGATTATTTTAATTATAAAATAAAAAAAAATATTGGTTTTTAGATATAATTATTTTTTTGATGATTTTTTCTTTTTCACATAGATTACTGATCCGATAATTATTAAAGCAACAACGCCACCAATACTCAATCCAATGATTAAAATTGTGTAGTCAGGTATAAGTATAGTCCATGTTGAAAAATGAGATACTTCAGCGGTTAGATAATCACCTTTTATGGTTGTTGGAACGCTAACCCATTCTTCCGTTGCTTCGTCGTAATAAGCCCATTGACCTATGCGATTTTCGTTAGTTACCCTTATACTTAATCTCGCTCGCGTGAAAGTACCGTTGCATTCTAATTTAACTACAAATCCTTCTTGATATTGAACTCGATTGCGATTTCTAATTTGGTATGTATTGCCCTTTAATAAACCTAATTCTTTTTGTTCCTCCGTACAAGTCATACTCATTTGAAGATCGCCGCTACCTTCAATTTCAAGCGCAAAATCTTTAGCACCGATTTTTAAAGCTTCACAATCAAAGTCTACCTCTAAATTAACATTAGCGTTAAGTCTTAATTGAGTTCTATTTCTAAATCGAAACATGGTCATAGTGTTAGCTTGTATATGTGCGTGATATGTATCCGTATTAACTCCAATAGGATCATCATCTGGATCGCCAACGGCTACGACATTGAAAGACGTAATCGTCGAAAATAGGATCATTAGAAAAATTGTACCTAAGAGAATTTTACTTAATTTTTTCATTTTTTTTATCACTAAATTGTTTTAATTAAAACAAAAAAAGGGCATATAAAAAGGATTGAGGAATAAAATTACCCGATTGAAAAGGATAAAAAGTACTTTTAATCTAAAAGCAAATTTTAAAGTTTAAGTATGGTTTCAATTACTAGGATTATCCCTTAATTTATTTCTAATTACCATAAAATTTTTTAAATCAATATTTAAACATATTATTAGATACTGTATTAAAGTCTCAAAAAATGAAGCTTCTTAAACCTTAAGTTTTAATATTATCGTTTTGAAAATATTATTATATAT
>JABUBM010000415.1_pt1 | contig 10479 bp, 10 predicted proteins | sample 7240321 | NCBI WGS metagenome assembly JABUBM01 (sample SAMN07256344, study PRJNA390944) | subsurface metagenome | isolation source: Methane hydrate marine sediment | place: Pacific Ocean: Eastern North Pacific, ODP site 1244 | collected 2002
TTGAATTCGTTTGCCACCATATGTCTAATTTCTAATTCTTTTAAAGAGGATAACAATATATTATGCGGGAGAGAAGTAAAAATTACTTTTCCATTGATCGTAAATAAAATAGCACCTAATATCTCATTTTCTAACGTTAATCTCTTAATGAAATCGATAATTTTTCTATATAAAGGTTGACTACCGATCAATTCATCTTCACCGGTAATAATTGAATCAATTTTAGAGTCGAATTCGGCGCTTTCGATTACTTGGCAATCTTCAACATCGTTGTTCTCTAAAAATTCTTCAAATACATCAACTATACTAACCAAACGGGAATTAATAAACAATAAACTTGCACTTGAATCCGCTAAAATAGCATAAATAAATTCTCCTTTCACTTTAAAAGCAATTCTAAATCCGCCCATTTCGAGAATTTCCGGAGTCTGTTTAGAGATAACATTTGCTGAGAATGAAAATAACGCTGAAAAAAAGGGTGTAATTAAATTAGGTTCAATATTATCAAAATCGCTCGTGATATTTCTGCTGTAAATACAAGCTCCTGTATTTTTTAATATAAAAAGCGAATGGATGTTCATCTTTAATTACACCGATATCTATTTATAGAAAAATAGAATAAATTTACTTTTTTAAGTGTTATTAATAGAAGAATAGTCTGCTAATATTGTTAATCTTTATTAAAAATAAAAAAAAGTTTTAAATATTTTTCGTTTTTTCGTTCTTTTGTTGGGACTTTTTTTTCATAGTCGCGAGCTTTAAATAGAGGGCTAAATATTATAAATTAATAAAGTTATGTGATTGTGATGCACTATATCACCACTTTAAACTTAGTAGTAGACAACACAAAAACGGAAAAGAAAATGTCTGATAATGATTTAGAAAAGATTCGGCTAAAAAAGGCCGAAATGCTGATAAAAGCTCAATCGATGCCAACAGAAATAGTTAAAATTCATTCGGCAGAAGAGTTTAATAAATTAACCCAAGATTTCTCTGATAAGGTTATAATAATAGATTTCTGGGCGGTTTGGTGTTCTCCTTGCATGATGTTTGCACCAATATTCGAAAAAATTCAAAAGGAGCGCTATCAAGATTTTATCTTTGTTAAAGTAAACGTTGACGAAGTCGGCTCTATAGCCCAAAATTACAGAATTACTGGAATTCCTACGACGTTATTTATTAAAGATAATAAGGTAATACATAAAATTGTTGGCGCAGTAAACGAAGATTACATGAACAGAATCCTGGAAAAACTTAAGTCTTTCGCGTAATTTATTTTTTATTTTATTAAATTTTAAATTAAATAACAAAATAATTATTGGTGTTAATCCTTGGAAAGTATTTCAGAACAATTAAAAGGTATGTTAGAAGAGAAAAAGATTTTTAAAAGTGGAAAATTGTTTAAATGCATATTAGGACTTAACGTTATAGAATCAGTTGTTTTTTCTTATTTATTAAAACACAACAACGTGAGTACGATGGAATTAACTGAAATATTTAAAAAAGATCGTAGCTCAATTCAAAGAGCCCTCCAAACTCTAATTGAAGTTAATGTTATCAAAAGAAAATCAATGTCTTTAAAAGAATTCAGCGAAAAAAAGGATATAGAAGATAAAACTAAACGTGGATACTTATATGTTTACGGAGCAAAAGATTTAGAAATGGTTAAGGAGCAGACTCGCGATTTACTTGATAAATGGTATGCATCTATGCTAAACTATATCGAAAATTTAGATAGTGTTTTTGACTGCTACGAAAAACAAGGAGAGCTTTGTTAGGTTTTAATTTGTATATCTATATTTTTAAACTCTTCCTTTGATGTAAGACTAATTAAAATATTGCAATCTAATTCTTTGTGAATTATTTTAAGTTTCAATTTCTTTTTTTATCTTTTTATAGAATAAAGTTTAAATCTATAGTATGAACGATATTTCGAAAAAAATGCCATTATTGTCAATTATTCTATTTGTTTTAATCATTACGCTAATAAATTCTGTATCGAATATGATTTCGCCGAATTTACTCGTGATTTCAAATTATTTCGGGTTTGGAGGTGATACTGCACCTATTGGAGTACTTACTTTCTCTTTTATGATTTTTACTGGGATAACGATGTTAATTTTTGGGTATTTGGCAGATAAAATCGTTAGAAAATGGATTGTGTTTTTTGGTTCATTAATATTTTCCATATTTTCGCTTTTTACTATAACTGTTCCAACTGGAACTATTGGTTATTCAGTTTTTTTCTTCTTAACTATCTTAACAGGAATAGGATATGGCGCATTAATTCCGAGCATTTTTTCGTTAATGGGGGATATGGTCTCGAGTGAGGATCGCTCTAAAGGCTTTTCGTTTTTCTCGATCGCATCTTTATTTGGAATAGTTTTTGGTAGCGCTTTAGCTACATATGCTGGCAGTACTGATTGGAGATTCCCCTTTCTAGTAATTGGCATCGTTGGAATTCTAGCATCGTTATTATTTTTGCTTTTTAAAGAACCTTCTCGTTTGGGTAAAAATCACTCCTTTGATATAGACGCTGTCGATTACTCTTATAGGATAAAACTATCAGATGTAAGGATAATTTTTAAAAAGAAGGCTAACATTTGGTTAGTTGTTAATTTTGTAGATACGATTCCTACCGGCATTATACTAACCTTACTTTATGCATATATGGAAGTATATCATGGGATTACCGCGGATGTGACTGTGCTAATTTTCTTAATTATCCTCGTAAATATCATACTTGGGACTGTAGTGTTTGGGTATATTGGAGACAAGAAGTTTAAAAAAGGTAATAAAAAAGCGAGGGTTCTTTTAGCGTTATTTGGCAATATTGCACCTATTCCATTTCTATTCGCCGCATTAATTATTCCGTTTAGCGCTCCTAATTTATTTCCAGGCTTATTAATTTGGATCGTACTATTCAGTATTGGAATGTTTACAAATGGAGCAGTAAACGGGAACTGGTATGCCACAGTCGTAGACTTAAACCTACCAGAAAACCGTGGAACTGTGTTGGCAACCTCAAATTTTTTTGACATCATTGGACGGGCGATTGGTCCTTTAATCGGAACCATTATCGCAGATATATTCGGTTTTGTTATTGGAATGATGATTTCAATTTTCTTTTGGATTTTTATTCCCTTTTTCTGGATTCCAGTCCTTAAAAATGTCGTAAGAGAAATTGAATCTACAGAGAAAGTATTTGACGAGAGAATAAAATCTCTAACTAATACTTAAAAAATCCTTTTTTTTATCATTTGTCAAATTGGTTTTTTCATTTAATATTAATTTAAGAAAAAAAAAGAATTAAAAATTTAAATTAAATTAGGATAATATATAGTGTAATACCAAATAGCACAACCAGCAATATAGAAACAATTATAAATAGTATAAAAGCTATAACTGTAACTACTATCGCTCCTAAAAATCCAGTATGGTGCCGTCCGCTAATGATTAACCACGCAGTAATTAAAACTATGATCCATGCTAACCAACCACCCAGAAACAGAAATGTAAGAGCATAAATAATGGTTAAGATGAACGCCGTTATAACGATTTGTCCGAATTCTTTGTGTTTCGCTTTACTGAAAAAACTTAAGGCAAGCTTAAGAAATAGTGCCATTATTATAAGAAAGATCAAATAAAAAATAAGAAACCACATTATTCCTTCAAGAGTGCTAAAAGTTTGAGCCCAATCTACGTTGAAAATATCAAATATCATATAAAAACCTTGTTTTTAATTTTTAATATATTCTTTTTTAAAATTTCATGAATATTTAATTTATTCTTTATTTATAATAGGTAAATTAATTAGGCTATAAATTTAATTTGACAAAAATATATGAATTAAATTATAAAGGAATTATATCGGATACGCATAAGTTTTAATAATAAAGAAGGAGTAAAGTTCTGGAACAATTTATAGATTTTTTATCCACTCTTTAAAGAATCTCCTATTTTGATTGATAAATGAAGATTTTTAAATAACATTCTATATTTCTAGTTTTTATTAGGAGAAAATTTTTTGAATGGATGTATTATGACAAAAGAGAAAAATCAAAAGAAACAAGTTAATGATAGTTTTGATTTATCAGATAAGGATGAATATAGCCACGATTGGGGAAAGTTTCCTCCATTCCATAACGAGAGTTGGTACTTCAATTTTATTGATCGCCCAAATAATGTTTTTTTTATTACTAGATTATCTTACAACATGGATAAAAAGAAGTCTCTGGTTTTAGTTTTGCCGATAATTGATGGTAAGGTTAGAGTTTATTTTAAAGAAATTCCTCTTGAAAAAATGCCTGCTGATTCATGGGAGATCGATAATAAAGTAAAGTATTACTGCATCAAACCAATGAAGCAATGGCGAATTAAATTCAAAAATAGCCAAGTTGATTTAGATGTTAACCTTGAGGGAAGGTTTCCAGTATTTAATTCAGCTGAGGGTACGGATCCTTTAGCATTTCTTAAGGAGGATTATACTAAGACAGAGCAAGTATTTGCTCAGATGCATTATGAGCAACCTATGATAGCTACAGGAACTTTGATCATGAAAAAAAAGGGGGAAGTAATTGAAACGCGAACCATTAAAGGTTTCGGTCATCGCGATCATAGCTGGGGCGTTAGAGAGTGGGGCGGGATTGATTCGTGGAATTGGGTTGTTGCCCAGTTTGAAGATGAGACAATTAATTTTTACAAAGCTAAAGCCCTTGGTGAAGTAAAACAAGATGGGATAATTTATTCTAAAGGCGCTGATAATATTAGAATAACAAACATAGAAGTGACCACAAAAACAAAAGAAAACGAAAAAACACCTGTTTCATCAATATTTATCATAACGGATGAAAATGGAAAGAAAAGAACCATAGAATCAAAAACAATATTTTCGCAATATTTACCTCTTCCATCCGAGAAGGGATTAACTGAAGTTTACGAACAAGTAGCAATATTCACTTACAATGGTAAAGAAGGCGATGGCATTTCGGAGTATTTATCCACAACGCGGAAATAATGCTAAGAATTGAAGTTTGAACTATTTTATTTTACTTTTTATTATTATTAAATCTACAATTGACACAATTAATCTTGTATATTATAATAAAACGGGTCGATTTTTTGGGCTTTTCTAGTCCTAAACATTCGCGTAAGAAAGGGATGTACACCTTCGTATTTTTCTAAAGCTATAATTTGCAATTTCTCTGCTTGTGTTTCAGCTAGGTTAGACTTTATTTTTTTCCCTAATTTATCAATGTAAAACTTTATTTTATCTTTGTCTATTAAGTCAGTTTTAAGTGGTTTGCCCGATGCATAGTCAAAAGCCCAAGTCCAGTTAAATTTATCTTCTATACCTGCGTATTGGGCGTATACACCTAAGACGATATTAGCATAAAGGTTACTCCCAATCATCAATTTTTTAGTAAAGTTCCATTTCGATATATCAATATATAATTCTTTCGTGGCATTTTTTGCAAATTTCGATAGTTCCTCTAAGATATTAAGCGGAAGAGGTTTTAATTCACCTAGATAATCAGGATATCTAAGATCTTTTGGGTGCGATAATTCTCTTGTCCAAATCCCTATTGATGTTATGTTTGAAGAATAATCGGTTGGATCGGCAAATAAAGTGCTCCAATCATTAAACTCGATTTTATTCATATCTTTCAGCGTCATTCCAAATATCACATTTGAAAATGGTGCAATCTCGGTGATTTTATATGGCATATTTCCAGACATATCTATTCCATACATTACATCCCCGGTGTATAGTTCTATGAATTCTTTGAATATTAAAGGTTCAGTGTTGTCTTTAAAATAATATGGTCCATGCTCAGATATAGTAAATCTACACTCGGCTTGGGAAAGGAAACTATAGATAGTTAAATGGGCGATGGTTTGCTTTAAACGCTTGGTTATCTCTTTATTATTATTTATAGGGATCATATTACCTTTTAATTTTTCAATATATTCGTCAGAAAGACATGTAAGTCTTTTATTTTTTAATACTAAAGTCTCGTCATTGAGATAATTAGGGCTCAATCTTTTCCAAAAGTCAAGAACGAATTTAGTTTCTTTTTTCTTCGTTTCTGGCTCTACAACGATATTAGTTTCGCCACCTTTTTTTTTATTTAAGTTATCATAAATAACTTGAGCTCGACCATGCAAATACAACATACCTGTAGAATAAAAACCCAAATGGTTTAATCCTGGGCCTAAGGATTTCGATCTTCTGGCGATTTCCTCAGGCGATATCTTACTTGCAACTTCTTTTAAGATATTATATAAATAAGATTGATCGTATAAAATATAACAAGCAACATGAATGTAGTGCGATACCGGAAACATTTTACTTTCAACCATTCCACGGTTTAGAAGATTTGCTACAGTGGTCTTAGAAATCAACGCGATTAGTTCATTTGCTTCTTGGTCGCTAATATCACCTAACATATAAACAACTCCTTATAATTTGATATTTTTAAGATTTTAATTACTTAAACTCATTTTCTAAATATAATATTTTTAAATTTAAATGGAAAATAATTTTGTTAATTACTCAAGTAAATAAATAATCCCCTTGTCTTCACTTTCCGTAACTATTTTTCCCTTTTTTCCAGTCAGTGAAGACAAATCGTCTATTAAAAATTCTATACTCATTATACAAGGTATTTCGAATTCTCTTGAAACTATGGCGAGATGTGAGCCTGTAGAACCGAGTGGGCATAAAACTCCTGCTAAATCCGATAAAATTGGACCAAGAGTAGTAGTACCAGAATCTTCGACTATACATATTTTCCCGTTGGCATTATCAAATAAATTTATAACGTCTTCTACAGATTGGATAAACACTAATTCCCCTATTGCTTCTGAATTGGACGAACAAGATTCACCTTCCCCAATTTTTTTCATTTAAATCAACAAAAAATTTTATTTTTAATAATATCAATCTATTATTTTTTAAATTTATAGTTATTTATCGTAATTATTTAATTTTTTATTTAACTTCTTAGAAATTTATACATAAATATATATTGTTTTACCTTATCTTTGAAACTAAATATTTAAAAATATAGTAAACAAATTATATTATTTACTATTTTAATGAATATCGATGATAGGATCAGAATTCGTTGTATTTTTTCCAGAGGCAAAGCCTGATACTGCCTTATTAGGGGGGAAAGGTTCTAATTTAATCAAATTAATTAAGATGAAACTCTCTGCAAAAGTTCCCCCCGGATTTATAATCAATACAAATTGTTTCAAGAAATTCCTTAAAGAATCGAAATACTACGACCAATTGAGTAATTTATTCGAAAAGACCTTAAATCCAAAAGAAATTTTACACCATTCAGCCAAAATTACAAAATTAATATTAGAATCAAAAATTCCTAAAAAAATAGTTGAAAGCATCGAAGGAGCTTTTGATAAATTGGTTAAGGGGAAGGATATAGACTTATCTTTTGCCGTAAGATCTTCAGCAACAATCGAGGATTCAAGCAAATTCTCCTTTGCTGGACAAGCAGAGAGCTATTTATATAATCTTACTTTTCATGACTTATTACAATCGTTAAAAAATTGCTGGGCATCTTTATTTTCTCCTCGTGCAATATTATATATGCTTCATATGAAAAAGTTGGGTGTAAATTTCTCGTTGAAGAATATTCATATGGCAGTTATTGTTCAGAAAATGGTTAATTCACAAATATCAGGAGTTTTATTTACATCTAATGTGGTCAATAGCGATTCAAACCAAATGTTGATCAATTCCACATGGGGACTTGGTAATACGATTGCTGATAATTTAATTATCCCAGATTCTATTATAATTAAGAAAAATAAATTTGAAGTTTTAAAAAGGATTATCGGTAAAAAAAAGAAAAAGTCGATTAAAAACCCTGAAGGCGCCCATACTGTTATAGTAGAAACATTATCCAAAATCAAGGAAAATTTGCTCTTTAAACGATAATCAACTGCGCCAACTTCATAATTTAGGATTAAAAATTGAAAAAGAATTTAATTTTCCTCAAGATATTGAATGGGCGATAGAAAACGATGAAATCTTTATATTACAAAGCCGACCAATCACTACTTTAAAAAAGTGAAGAATTAAAATTAACTTTTTCATGTTTAATAATATTAAAAGAAAAAAAGAGTTTTATTTACATTAAATTAAATTAAATACCGATATCCCACTTTAGAAAAGAATACGGAATGAATTTTTCTTGTTCTACTTCGGCTACTACATATCCCTTTTTCATAGAGTTATCTCCCTTTAAATACGCAGCTCCTAATACTCTTTCCACCTCTATTTCGCCCCAAGGATCGCTCTCAGATGACCTTAACGTAATTTCTGCGTTCCCCAGTTTTAATTCCTTAGGTCTTAATGGAACCTCTTCTCTTATTAACCGCGGGTTGTAATCAAAACCCTTACCATCTGGAGAAGGAAAATGCTTAAAATTATATGTTACTGACACAATTTCAGAGCCATCACCAATTGTGCCCGTAAAAAGCTCCATAGCATCAGGTGCATTTAATCTACCGTTCAGTTTTGCCTTAACTTCGTAATATCGCGTTCCTTGGCGCTCTATCCATCCTTCAACGATTCTCTTTTCGCGTTTAAAATAGATATCTGCCATTTTTTTTGGATATCCAAATACTTCTCGACCAGCAACTAACGCTTGGTCGTCTGTTACCGGCATTGATAGGCAATAACCACCTTCTACACCGTCAAATTCTGCACTTAAAAAAAGAGCGCCTTCGTTATATGTCACTCCGAAATTTGTTTTAGGATAATAAGCGACAAACGCGTAGGCAATTGGAGTGTCCGTAGGTTTTAACGGAGGCGGTAGCAACCGTTTTATTATTTCGGGTTTTGTCTCCCAATACACGACCAGCAGTTCTGCGTCGTAGAAGTCAGCGGTTTCTCTTTTAGTCATAAACCCGCCCGAAGATCTTAAAAAACTCGTTTTATTTTCACCTCAAATTAGATTTTTACTAATATTATTATTAATATTTCAATTTTTAATTTAAAATTACTGAATTGATTATTTATTTATAACAATGCTTGATCTATTAGTTCCATTAGATCGACCATCTTAATACTTGAATTTAAAGCGATTATTGCATCTGTTAGATTTCTATAACAAAATGGGCATATACTTATGAGGTAATCTGCGCCAGTCTCCTCAGCTTCCTGAACTCTAGTCTTAGCAATTTCTAATGCTAAATCGGGAAAGCCTTTCTTTACACCTCCACCAGCTCCACAACATTTAGCGTTCTCTTTAATCGTTTTCATCTCGGTCAAATTAGATATTTTTGATAATATCTCTCTTGGTTCTTCGTAAAGCGGTGAAAGGCCAGAATTTCTTCCTGTATGGCATGGGTCGTGATAGGTCGTATTAATTCCTAAATTCTTAAGAGTTATATCTTTTTCCTCCAAAAAAGATTTGATATACTCGATTGTGTGAAGCACTCTAATTTCTAAGGCCTCAATAAAGTCAGCATAATCTACTTTTAAAGTCCTGTAACAACCCGCGCAACTCGTAATTATAGTTTTAACGTCGCTTTTTTTGAACAACTCGTAGTTTTTCGCAGCCACTGAATTGAATGCTTTCATATCCCCAGTTCTCTTACCTACGCTTCCGCAGCATACTTCATGTTCTCCAAAAATAGAAAAGTCAACTCCAAGTTTACGAAGTACTTTTGCTGTGTTTATAGCTACTGGTTGAATATCGGGAGTTAGAGCAGCAGTGCACCCAACAAAATAAAGCACATCCGCTTTTTCAGAATAGGCATTTTTTACCTTAAAATCAAGTTTTTCTACCCAATTCTTTTTCTCTTTGTTATCTCTCTGATATGGATTTAACAATTCAACCATTGCTTTATTCATTGGTATGTGTGCTTCCAGACCACAACCCGCGTCTATTAATTCCGCTCTTAAAGCCTCGTAAATAGTTGCGTTATCCATATCATAGGCACAAGCTTCAGAGCACGCGTTACAAGTTGGACATTGATAAATTACTTCAGCCATATCTTTGCTAAGCTCTAATTTTCCTTGCCAAAGAGAGCGAATTATTTGCATTTTTCCTCTTCCAAAGAAAGCTTCAAAGCCAGATGTATGATCTCTTGCCACGCAAACGCCCCATTTTTGGGGATCTGAAGTATAATCTGTAGCTTCTCGGCAATCTCCACAACTTATACATTGTAAAATTGTCGGACCAATCTTGCTTAAATGCTTAAACTTTTCGTTAGAATTTATTTCAGTCATCTTTTTTCCATCTACTCTTTATTTTTAATAATATTTTGTGTTATATCATTATCGTAACTATACATATGAAATTTATTTGGAGACAATAAAAAATCTGGGTCTACAACCCTTTTAATATCTTTAAAAAATTGTAGAAATTCGGGAGTATAAGCGTTGGCTTCTACTATTGACTGAGAGATTGATTCTCCTAACCAATAATGTACACCCCCCAG
>JABUBM010000416.1_pt1 | contig 10458 bp, 11 predicted proteins | sample 7240321 | NCBI WGS metagenome assembly JABUBM01 (sample SAMN07256344, study PRJNA390944) | subsurface metagenome | isolation source: Methane hydrate marine sediment | place: Pacific Ocean: Eastern North Pacific, ODP site 1244 | collected 2002
CGTTTCCCCATGTATCACCATTTGAATCTATGTAAAGTAAGTGAGCGTTTCCATGGTCAAAGGAATAGTAATGACCTTCTTTCCCATGTTCTCTTGGTGTGTGAACAAAAGCATGGAAATGTCTACTAGTTCTAGTTTTTTTATTGCCTGTCCAATTACCTCTCCAAAAACCCCCTTGATAATAGTCATGATTCCCTATTGCTGGAACAAAGGGGACAGATGAGAATAGGGGAGAACAGCAATTAAATAAATCACTCCAATATTCGTGATAAGAGGCATTTTCAGTAGTATCTCCTGAAGAAACTGCTAAGTCATAACCCTTATTGAAGGAATAATCATTCTGGTTAGAAGTTATATGATCTATTAATTTGACTAATCTCTTATTTTGTCTTGGAAAAAGACCCCAAGCTTTTCCCCTTCTAAACCATGCTCCTTTTCCTCCGTGTAAATCAGAAGTTGCAAGAAAGAAGAAAGGACTTTTTAAATCTCTGTGACCTGTTTTCAACCATTTTAATTCCGTAGAAGCGATTAACTTCTTGTTCTCATCGTAGCATTCTATAACATAATAGTAAAGTGTTTTTTCAGCTAGATTGTTTATGTACCCTACAAATAATTGAGGTTTAAAGGAAATGGGATGTTCTGGAAAGAAAGAGGAATGAAGCATAGGGGTTAACCCTATTTCACACTTATTATGATTAAAAATTCTAATTAGACAAGTACTTTTCAATTTGTAACTTCTTTCTGAACTTTCATCTTTTTCTACAAAAAAATCTAACCTATTCTTTTTAACATATCCATAATCAATATATAACATAAACAATAGCTGAGTTGGATCTTCACTTGGTCGAAGTAAATATGTTTTATTGAATATAATCGGAGCTTTTAAAGGAATGTAGTTTCCTTGTTCTTCCTCTTCAAAATGCTTAAGAACAACAAAAGGGAATTTGGTCAAATCTAATGAAGGGAAATTGTTTTCTTCATATATTTTATCTTCGCTAGCTTCTTCTATTTTTACTCTATAAGAAAGTCTTTTAGTTAATCTAGGTTTTCTTTTTGGTGGAATAATCTTTACTTTTTTCATCCCAAATATTAAAAGGAAAATTTTCCTTATTAATCTTTCTTGTTAATGATAATAAAAAAAAGTAGAGAAAAATAAGAATTAAGTTATCTACTTCTTCTTTTCTAGCTCTTTATCTATTCTTGCTGCTTCGATGACGAACTCTTTGAAGCCTTCAGGTTCTTGACCTTCTTCTACTGTATAAACAAAAGGCTTTCTTTTTCTTTCAACATCCAATTTTCGGGCAATTTTTCCCGCTTCATACTTTTCTCTAACTTGTGAATCCTTACCTATCCAGACATAAATGTCATCCCAAGCATCTAAAACAAAAGTATCTCCCGATTTGAAAGATTTCATCTTAATAGGAACTTCTTTGGTTTCTATTTCACCGTCATCTCTCTGGATGATTCTTAGAAGTTTGTAATCAATGTCCACTTTCTTCTCAAAGTGTTTTAAGAAGCCAGGAGTGTCACCTTCTACAACTTCAAAATTTAAAATGCTTTTGAATTCTTCTGGTTCGTCGCCTTCTGAAATAGTTTTGATGAGTAATTCCTTATTTCCTTCTTCAACAACCTTTGCTCCCCATGCCCCAACAGCTTTATCATCAGCAAAAGATTTTGACCCAATCCAGATCCAGACATTTAATGGTGTAATGACTAGATAAACATCTCCATTGTTGAACTTATAAGGTTCTTGGAGTTTTTTTAACTTTTTACGAATAACTTGATAAACATTCATATTTTACTATATATTTTTACTATCTTAAAAAAATTGTGAATGTACTTATGCATATTAATATTTAAAAAGATAAAAAAGCAAAAATAATAAATCTTATAAAATACTTTGCTTCAAAGCATTCTAATGCGTAAACCAAAGAAGGAATACTATCTAGAATGGGAAGCTGAGAAGATTTTCATTAACTTAAAAAACGGAACTAAGTTAAGAGTTCTCTATTACCCTGCTATTACGAAATCAGAAAAAACTCTCAATATTGTTTATAATTCAGGTTTCAACTCTTATGTTTATATCTGGCTCGAATCTGTTGAGGAGCTAAGAAATTATCATAACATTTACTTCATCGAAACAAGAGAAAAAGAATTCTGCGAAATGCCGGAAAACAATAAAGATTACAGCGTACCTATACTTTCTGAAGATTTTAAATATGCACTTGATGAATTAGGGCTAGATATTAGCAAGTGCGTTTTTACGGGTTCGTCTATCGGTTCTAATGGAATATTACTCTCCATGGATAAATATCATTTGAAGCCTTTTTTGGCAGTTTTAGCCACACCAATGGCAATAATGGAAAGAACTAATCTTATTGATACGACGCTTTGGATGCCTTTTTATGTTGCTCAACTGCTTAAACCTTTTTTCTACTTAATAATAACAATAATGTTCAGGAATGACAAATCTCAAGTCAAAACTATGAAACATGGTGTCAGCAGAATGCTCAAGAAAAAAAGTATGGCATGGCTTAGATTAAATCCTCTAAGTAAACCTTACGTAATGTCTGAAGAACATACAAAAAACCTTCATTATCCAATTGTTATTGTAAACCCAGGAGCAGACAAAACTCACGATAGCGGTCTAATGTCAAAAATAGAAGCTTTCCTTCCCAAAGCGAAATTTGTGACAGTACCTGTTAATTCTGATACTCATAATAAGCACTTTGCAAAGATTATCTTGGACGAGATTGAAAATCAAAGAAACAAGGAAGAGAATTAAAAAGTAGTTTTTAGATGAATTTTAGATAAATTTTAATATGGTCTAAATATAGCATATTCATGGATATTAATAAAGATAATACTGAACTCCTATGGAAGGTTATTATCTCCAAAATTAAACCATATTTAACAAGTGACGATCTCGTTTTTTTAGACGCAGATAGATATTCTAAGTTGATTATAAGGTTGAGAGATATCAAAGAGTTAAACGAAAATGAACTATCTTATGCTAGAAAAAATAGAGATTTAATCCTCTTAAGAATGGGACTAATTCATACAATTCCTGATATGTCTGATCATGTCTTGGAATTAGCATTACATCAAGTAGCAGTCCGTTTAGCCAAAACATATTATAACACTAATGTTGTCGATTCAATAGAAGAAGCAGAAAAAAAAGTATTAGACTTAGTCCAAAACATCGGACGCGGAGTTGTTTCAATTAGCTTAAATCCTGAAGAAGGAATTATTGATATGCGTAATCAACTTACTAAATATAGCAAAATAACGCTTGATAACGCAAAAGAAATTGAAAAGATATTATCTAAGCTTAAAGATGATCTAATGGAAATAGGTGTTGTTGGTGCGATTCTACATGATATTAGTCAAGTATGTCAACAATTAAGGAAAGCTAGAGAAGAAGAATTACCTATGAAATCTGATATTTTGGATTCATCTTATGAATGGCAAGAAAAAATCCTGAAGTGACTAAGATGGGAATTGAAGAGACCAATAACGACGAAAATACACTAAAGGAGATTCCTAAAATCAAACAAAACGGGGAAATATCTGATGGTACTATTGATAACACTGAAGTTAAAAGTAAAAGCGAATCGAAAATATATAAGATATTTCAATTATTTACTTCCAAAATTAAGGAAACAATAAATGTCGAGCTACTTAGACTAGAAATAGAGGAATGGATTTTAAGTAAGCTCAAAGAAGGTCCAACACTCATTGTGGGTGATAAAATAGCTGGATTTTCTGAAGAAGTAGCTACTCTAGGAAATCAGGTTGTAGTTAGGGATAGTTCTGTAACATATGTCTCACCTAAAGTAGAAATCGGAAACAAAGAACATCTAGCTCATATAGATATGAAACCTTTCAAACTTGAAAAATTTCTTTCTAGTAGGGATCAGTTTTCTAACATTATTCTTTTCTTTATTCTGAAAAAATTAACAAAAGAAGAAAGGGTTGAAATATTAACTCACTGCAAAAGGATGTTATTTAGAGAAGGTCAATTAATAGTTGTTGATGAGTTTTATCCTAAAAATGTACTATTATTGCCCTTTGTAGTCCTTTTAGAAGCTTTTAAGAGTTTTTATGCTAAAATAAAAGGAAGAAAAATCATCACTCCTTTGAGAAATCTAGAGAAATTGACTAAACAATTGGAGTTTAAGTTTTATGATGTAAAATATGATGGGAACGGAAGAATCAGGTCTCACGTTCTTACAAAAAGGTGGGGAGCCTTAATCAGCTAATTACTATTCATTATTCTAAACAGGATATTTTTTAGCGTTTTTCTTTAATTTTATACGTATAGCTTCTTCTAAATTAACCTCAAGAATATTGGCTAGTGAAAATAAATAGATAGCTACATCTGCTAATTCGTCAGATAAGTGATCTTTTTCCTCTTCTAATTTACTATAAATTTCATCATCTGATAACCACTGAAATATCTCAAAAAGTTCTCCTGCCTCAATAATCATAGAAAGAGCTAAATTTTTAGGTGTATGAAATTTTTTCCATTTCCTTTGATCTCTAAACCTTATAATTTCTTGAGTTATCTCTTTAATGTTTGTCATAGAAAAATACGAAAAAGAGAAGTATAAAAACTATTTTCTTTCTAAATAACTTTCATTCTCCAATTATTTGCATCCTCTCTTTTACCTGTTTGAATTCCTATCAACTCTTCATATAGTCTCTTAGTGATAGGGCCAACTTCAAAACCGTTAATTGTATACTCCTTATTCTTAAAGAGTAGAGATCCTACTGGAGTTATTGAAGCTGCAGTTCCTGTCCCAAAAGCTTCAGTACAATGACCTTTCTCAATTTGGTCAACTAAGATTTTGATTTCAATTGATTCCTCTTTCACAGTATAACCTAGATTTTCTGCTAGATGCATTACTGATTTACGAGTGACTCCTTGAAGAATTGTGCCATCAAGAGGCGGTGTAACAATCTCATTGTTAATCACAAACATAATGTTCATTGCTCCTACTTCTTCGACATAACGTCTCTCTTTGGCATCCAACCACAATACTTGGCTATAACCAGCTTCTTTAGCTAATTGAGTTTCATAAAGAGTCGAAGCATAATTACCACCGGTTTTTGCTTCGCCAGTTCCTCCAATAGATGTTCGAACATGTTTATCTGCGACATATATCTTTGTAGGATTGAATCCTGTCGAGAAGTACGGACCTACAGGAGATAAAATGATATAAAAGTAATATTCTTTGCTTGCATGTACTCCTAATGCTTTTTCAGTTGCAATCATGGTAGGTCTAATGTACAATGTTGTCCCTGGTAATTTTGGAACCCACTCTCTATCGATTTTAATTAATTCTACTATGGCTTTAACAAATAATTCCTTATTAACAGAAGGCATACACATTCTTTCTGCAGATTCATTGAATCTTTCAGCATTTTCATGTGGACGAAAGATATATACAGAACCAGATTCTTGATTAATATACGCTTTCATTCCTTCAAAGATTTCTTGACCATAATGGAGTACCATAGCAGCTGGGTCTAAGCTGAAATTTTGGTAAGGCATAATTCTTGGGTTACACCATTTTCCTTCTTTATATTTCATCAAAAACATATGATCAGTAAATTTTATCCCAAATTCTAGCTTGTCATCAGGTACCTTTTCTTTTTTTTGGTCTTCAGTACATAATTGTATGTGTATTTCCAGCATATAGTTCATTGAACGCATAATAACTTGTGTTTAAAAGCTTTTGCGAAATTTTACTCGAAAATTCAGACTATTTACTTGAACTGTTATTTAGCATACTCTAATAGATTTTTGAAATGTGCTCTTAACTTACTTCTCGAAGGCAGTAATCTCAAAGTTCTTCCAATAAAATAGCTACCACCCCGTAAATAAACAGTAAATGGTTTTAATCTTGGAGCCCAGTAGTTTGCTAATTGAAAGAAAATAGCTGCTTTCATTGATTCCAAAAAGTCATTCTTCTTAATTTTTATCTTATTTTTTGATAGTTCTCTTAAGTAAATATCTGTTATTTCATTTAAAGTAATGGGAATTTCTCTTAAACCAACTTTCATTCCATCAATCCTAAAAGGGAGAAGATCGTAAAAATGTAATATTTCTAAAGCAGGGGGACCAAAAAAGCAATCCTGCCAGCCTAAAATATGCAGATCATTTTTGGTTAACATAAAATTGTAGATCCAAGTATCACCATGGAGAAGAGTTATACCACTTTTTTGCAGGGAATCTAAATATTTGGGTTTTGATATTTCTTTTTTTACTCTTTCAATTTCCTCTATTGTTATTGGGATTACATCTTCATAGTTTTTAGCTACTAATTTAGCTTTTTTCAAATTCTCATATAGTTCCTTCTTTTTATGACTCCATTCTTTTATAGTCAATTTAGGGAAATCTTTGAATCTTTCTTGTTCAACTTCATTATAGAATTTGGAATGAAAACATGCAATTGCTTTCAAGGCATTTATTATATCCTCTTTTTTCCATTTCTTTGGATGTAAACCTTTAGCTACTTTTTCAATTATAATCCAGAGGACATCGCTACTTTTTGATATAGCTAAAGTTTTTGGTGCAGGGACTTCATAATTAGGAGTTATTTCTTTATAAAATAGCCACTCATTCAAAGTTGTTTGATTCTTAAATATTACATTTATTTTTTCTGTGCATATCCTTAACTGATAAGTTTGAGCACTTGATGTTCCTTGTAGTTTTTTTGTGATTCTAATTTCATCTTTACTGCAATCAAATTGTTTTGAGATTTCACTTAAAATTGCATCTGATAGCAATAAATCACCAAGTCAAGGAAATTACTTTTATCTATATTTAATTGTTTCTACGACATAAGGTCAACAGATAGTTCTATAAGGGAATCATTTTGAAAGAAGAATTCGACTTAGTTTAGGTTAATAGGAGAAAAGGATAGTAAATAGAGTTAAAAAGTCAGGATTTAGAGAATTCTATAATCTAATCATATGAGAGGGTAATGGAGAAGAGAATTTTGATTGTTCAACTCTAATTCTTTATTACAAAAGTAACAAGCGATTACAACTTTTCATTAATCTTCGGTGCCTTAAATTTTTTTTCTAGGAATTTGTTGTATCTCCTTACTAGCAACATTAGTAGAAGTTCCATTCTTTTGAGTAGGAGTATTTTATTCGTCATCATCAAATTTTACAGAGTATTTCCATATTTTATCTAGTATTTTCTCCTCATCTGTTGACATAGAACCTATCAAATCAATAAAGTTTTTTAGAGTTGCTTCATGTTTTTGAACATCACCAAGAATTGTAAATAGTATTTTTTTAGTTGTATCATCAGTTATTTTATCAATAACAGGTTTTAATTGATTCTTAATATTCCATTCCAATTCAATAACTTTTTCTATTTTACTAATAGCTTCTTCTTTATCATCAAGAGGTATAGCCTGATTTAGACCTTGAGCTCTATCTAATAATCCTTTAAAAATCACAGCATGTTTTTTAGCGTCTAAACCAATTCCATGAATTAATGATTCAAGAAGAGAATTACCAACACAACAATCAACTGATACTAATATTTCACTTATTTTCTCTTTAATTTCAAGCATTTGACGCAATTGCATTATAAAAGCATCTTTTTCCATAGCGATAAGAAATTGTATGATATTATAAAAGTTACTAATGCAAGAAAAGTGAATAGCAACTTAATATTAAGCTTAAACTATCACCGAATTTAATCCCTTTATATAAGAATTGTCAAAGTTTCAAAGATACAAATATAAACAAGCAAAAAAGCTTCTAGACACCTATATTGTAAACAAGTTGAGAAATATGAGTAAGCATATAATTTCAGTCTCTTTGGGTTCTTCAAAACGAGATTTTAAAAAAGATTATGTTTTAGGCGGAGAGACCATCATAGCTGAGAGAATCGGTACAGACGGAAGTATGAAAAAATATCGTGAATTAATACTTAAATTAGATGGTACAGTTGATTGTTTTGGTATTGGTGGCTTTGATTTATTTTTGAGACGAGGAGAACGAAGATACAAAATTCGTGATGTTTGGAAAATCGTTAAAGATGTTAAAGAAACACCAATGGTTGACGGAGGAGGAATCAAAAGTACTATTGAAGGCAATATCATGCAATATATAGAGGAAAAGCTCCCTGAAGAAGTTGAAGAAAGCCGAAGTATAGTAAATATGGCAGCTGTTGACCGTTGGGGATTAGCAGAATCTTCGTGGGAATTTGTTGATCACAATAGAAAGCTAATAACTTTTGGTGATCTACTTTGGGGATTACAATTAGGAATAGCTTTACATCGAATGAGTACAATAAAATTAGTTGCTAAAATGCTGCTTCCTGTCGTTTCTCGAATGCCTTTTTCAATGATTTATCCTACTGGTGATAAACAAGAAGAACATAAACCAACTAAAGTTAAATATTTTAAGAGAGCTAAATTCATTGCAGGAGATTTTCATTTTATCAAAAGAAACATGCCTTTAGACGGGATGGAAGGAAAAGTCTTGGTCACTAATACAACTACACCTGAAGATATTGAACTTATAAAAAATATAGGTGTTAAGTATATTGTTACTTCAACCCCAAGAATCGAGGGAAGATCCTTTGGTACTAATGTTTTAGAAGCTTGTATCGTTGCTTTGAGCGGTGAAAATAGAGAACTTACCACTGAAGAATATGTAGAATTCCTTAAGAAACTATCGATAGAACCTCTTATTCAAAAGCTGTAATAATGAATTTTCTGTAATGTTCCGTCTAGCTTTACTTCATTTTTTAATTCTAATCTAAATATTATATCATTCTCAAACAATTTTATATAGAACCTAACATTCAGAATTTATGACGAGTAAAATGATAAAATTAGATACAGTGCTTTTATGTGGAAGAGCAAAAATAGATGATGAGCTCTTACTCTATATGAGAGAAAAAACAGAACAAAAAGAAGTTGACAATAAAGCATTATTCGAAATAGCTGGTAAAAAAATACTCCACTATATCTGTGATGTACTGAATGAAGCAGAAAATATAGGTAACATATTCATAGCTGGACTTTCCAAAGAGGATATAGAATTTGACTACCCGGTGACTTATCTAGAATTATCTAAAGAAAGCTCTGCAGTAGACAAAGTATTCACATGGGTACACGAGTACCTTCTAAAAAGAGACAAACCTGAAACTCCAGTATTGATTGTAAATGGAGATATCCCTACAATTACAAAGGAAGGTATTAATTGGATAGCAAAAAGAGTTTCTGAAAGTACTGCTACTTTTCAATATACAGTTGTTGGACAAGAAGATATGGACAGAGTTTTTCCTGATTCTCGAAGATCTTTTATTAAATTTAAAGATGGAGCTATATGCGGTGGAGATGTTATAGGAATTGCTCCCGTAGAAATTTCAAAACATGCAGATACAATGCAAGAACTAGTTGGAAAGAGAAAATCATTCATTCGACAAGTGATTTTCGTTGCTCCATTCAAAGTTTTAAAAATAATGCTAAGAAGAGCAACATTAGATGAAGCTGTTCATATAGCTGAAAAAGCTCTCAAAATGAGTGTCAACCTATTGAAAGTTCCTTATCCTGAAATAGCAATGGACATTGACAAACCGCACCAGTTTGATATTGTTGAAAAACATCTGTCTCAAAAAAGAAGAACTTAAAAACAGTTTCAGGGGAAGAGACAATGTCAGAATTCATCAACAAGATAGCTGCTTGGGATGAGAAAGTTTCTAAAAAGATAGTTCTATTTTCAGAGAAAAGACTGAAATTTGTAAGCTTTATAGCTTTATCTGGCAATGTACAACCTTGGTTAATAATGTCTGTTTTATTTTTTGTTTTCAATCTCTTTATTGACAGATCTTTCAATTTAGTACAAATTGTGTTAACCCTTTTTGCAGGAATATTAATTTCTATCTGCAAATATTCGGTAAAAAGAGGTAGACCAAGTGTAACCGTCTCTAAGAAATACGTTGGAAAAGGCGATTTCTACAGTTTTCCAAGTGGACATTCAGGAAGAATGGGTTGTATAGCTCTTCTATTTGCAGTTAAGTATCCTTTTATTGGTTGGGTTTTTGTATTATGGGCTATAGGAGTAGCGTATTCAAGGGTTGCTCTACAATTACATTATTTCCTAGATGTGTTTTTCGGGATTTTAATTGGTTGTTTTTCTGCAATTATTGCTTTTATCTTTTATAGTCAGATAGTGAATCTTCTTTCACCCATAGTTGAATGGATGAACAGTTTAATCTAGATAAACAATCAACTAACAAAAGTCAACTTTTACAAATCTCAGTAAGATTCTAAGGTTCTAAATTGATGTTTTATTATGTTTAGATTAGTCTAAGAGCTGAATTACCACCACCTAAAAGAAAATAATTTCTAGTATGTTTAGATGAACTACTCCTACCTTAAGGAAGGCGTTTCTTGATTCATAGAAAAGACTTGACCACTA
>JABUBM010000417.1_pt1 | contig 10448 bp, 10 predicted proteins | sample 7240321 | NCBI WGS metagenome assembly JABUBM01 (sample SAMN07256344, study PRJNA390944) | subsurface metagenome | isolation source: Methane hydrate marine sediment | place: Pacific Ocean: Eastern North Pacific, ODP site 1244 | collected 2002
ACCGGCAAGGCAGGCAAAAGGCAATCCAGGTCAAAAGGGTGGTGGAGTAGAGAAAAAAGGCTTTGATACAGGCCCGTACAGGCGTTTTAACAGGGTAAGGTGAGTTATATGACCCATGGAAAATACAAGCGGCTTGTATCAAGAGGATTTTATCAAGCCAGTTAAGGAATAGCTAATTTTATGCTAACTTCTATCCTAAGGGATGAGAAAGGAGATAAAATTGAAAGAGGATCACATTGAAATTATTGGAGGGGAGAAAATAATAATGGAGAAAATAACCTACAAAGAATTTAGGAAGATTCACCCTTACAAAAGCAAGTGGCTTACGTTCTTCGCTCCCGGTGAAGGATATTTCCGATTTGAGAAAGAGGGCACTCTGAACGCAAGAATAAGGCAAATATCCAGCCTATGGAATAGAGACATGCAATTCAGGGAAGACCGGTTTATTAGGGGATTTTCCGGTTTGGCTCTTTATATCTATAACCAAATCCTGACCTGGCCAGAGAAAAAACAAAAAGAGATCCCTTTCTCTCAATGGAAACGAGCAATAGACAGGGCTTTGAATGGTGGGATGACAGAATTTGAGAGGCATAAAATTGAAAAGACCAATATCGAAACGACATTCAGGAACGAAGGAAGAAAAACAATCTCTTATTGGAAAGGCAAAACAGAAAATCTTCTATATATCTGGCTCTCTTACGTGATCAAAGGAGACATTACTTTACAAAGATGTGCTGCTGAGGATTGTGAAAGGATATTTATTCCTTCCCGGAAAGATAACATCTGGTGCTCAGAAAGTTGTTCAAATATCGCTAGTCAAAGAGAATATAGAATGAGAGCCAAAAACAAGAAATAAATAAGAGACTTGACAGAAAAAATTCCTTATGCTATAATTCTAAAAATGGCAATTAAAGAAAAGGAGGCAACTGAGATTGCCCCCTTTCAGAAAGGCTTTTAAGGTCGCTGCCCCTGAAGATTCTCAATGAGATTCTTCCAAGCCTATTTTTTATTATTTATAAACGGGATGGAGTTAAATGTCAAGGTCAAATAAATGGAAGTGATAATTAAAAATTTAAGAAAAATCGACCATCCCCGGATAAAGGGGCTGGTTACGATCGAGCTAAAAGATATAGCCGAAATTGCCGGGATAAAGGTAATTAAAGGTGACTACAATCTTTATGCTCTTCCACCTAATCAACCGTATGAGGTGGATGGCAAGACGAAATATAAAAATATTATCAAGTTCGAAGGAACGCTCTGGAAGAGCATCCAGGAAAAAATTATAAAAAGGTTTGAGGAGATAGAAGATGATAAAAGTATTAGAGATCGAGAGGCAGAACCATCACCGGATTAAGGCACTGGCCACAGTTGAAGTTGAAGGACTGGGAAGGGTCCACGGAATAAAGATCATCTCCGGGAACTATGGCCTTTACTGCCACGTCCCCGATGTTAAGCTCCAAGATAAAAGCGGTGATAGCGTTTTTAAGAGTTTGATAGTTTTTGAAAGAAGCCTCTGGGATGAAATAAAACAGAAGATCTTAATGAAATATGCAGAGAAATTCATAGAAGAGGTAAAAGATGAAGAAAAATATACTAGAGGAAAGAAAGAGGTTTTTTGAGACTCTCTTTGAAGGCACCAAGGGCTATATCGAGATAAGAACCATTTTGGAAGGCAGAATTAAGCAATCCTGGTATAAGACATCAGAGATCAACAGGCTGCTGATCGAGTTGGGAAGCCGTTACTTTCAAAGAGTAAACACTTATTTCGGGGTGTGCCCGAGAACAATAGAAAAGGGAAAAGAGGAGAACGTCAAGCAGGTAAATTGCCTGTGGGCTGATCTGGATTGTGCCTGGGAGCAAAAACCAAACGAGCCTGCCCGGGAAGAAAGGATTAAAACTCTAGAGTCTTTTCAGCCAAAGCCTTCTATCGTGATAGACAGTGGACACGGATTTCAAGTTTATTGGCTCTTTGACAAGCCGGAAGATATAGACAGCCCGGAGGATATTCTGAGGCTGAAGGGCTACAACAGGGGTTTGGCTGAGGAACTAAAGGGGGATAAGGGGATTGACCTTTGCCGGGTCCTGAGAGTCCCGGGAACCAAAAACCTGAAGGACCCTAAGAATATCTTAGCAGTAACAATTACCAAATTCGAGCCTCAGATAAGGTATAGCCTGAAAGGGCAGTTTCTAGCGAGGTTCAAACGAGCAACGAGCAATAAGATAGAGAGAGTAGAAATCGACCGGGATTCTGCCGGCAACATTCCGGACAGGTTCTGGAAGATCCTGGATGAGAATACGAAAATCAAGGCTACCTGGAAGGGCAGGAGGAAAGACCTGAAGGATGAGACTAGGAGCGGTTACGATATGGCCTTGTCAAACCTTCTCATGCCCTTTGGGTTCACCGATAGCGAGCTCGTGTCAATCCTTAGAGAGAATGAGTCGGGAAAGGGAAGGGAAGCCAAAGCGCAATACCTGGCTATGACCATAGGCAAGGCCAAGGCTGCCTGGGAGAAGCAAAAGAGAGAGGCAGAAAAGAGACTGAAGGATGATAAGGAGCGATTTCTGAGTCTGGGAGAGGGAAAGAAAAAAGCCCCCTCTAGCATTACAGCGAAGGAAGAACAGCCAAAATATGACCTTGCCAAAACTATCCTTCCTGCAGGAGAATTTCTTAAGATAGAGACCCCGGAAAAAAAGACGATCCTGAGTCCCTGGTTGAAGGAGAAGCAGATTATTCTTATATCTGGCTGGCGGGGAGTGGGTAAGACCTGGTTGGCTTTGAGCCTTCTTGACTCCATTACTAGAAAAAAGTCCTTTGGCTCGTGGAAAGCAGAGACTCCGGTTAATTGCCTATACCTGGACGCAGAAATGGCCAAGCAGGACTTAGACGAAAGGCTGCTTATGCTCAACCCTGACCAGGAAAGGCAGAGCCAGCTTTCTATATATTCCAGCGAACTGGCTAACATCCTGGGAGACCCTAGACCCTGCCTGTTTGACCTCACCTGGCAAGCCTTGTTCAAGGACTTCCTGATTGTCAATCAGATTAATCTTTGGGTGGCTGACAACATCACTTCATTGACCCCTGGACTGGATGAGAACGCCAAGAGCGAGTGGGACTCTGTCAATCAATGGCTGCTAGAGCTAAGGTTTAGCGGTATTACTACTATACTTATACATCATCTAGGCAAGGGCGGCACGCAAAGAGGCACGTCAGCCAGGGAGGACAACATTGACATTTCTATACAACTGAATTACCCCCCTGGCTATGTAGATACAGACGGTTGCAAATTCGAGCTAAAATTCACCAAAACAAGGTTGAGGCACAGCGAGCTAAAAGATATTAGTGACCTGCAATTGCAGTTGATAGAAGATGAGAAAGGCCGATCTACCTGGACTTATGCCAGTATTAGAAAAGAAACTGCCAGAGAAGTATTAATAAGACTTGACAGAGGTGACTCTCAAGCCATTATTGCTGCTGATCTTAACATTACTCCGGCTAGGGTATCTCAGATAAAAATGGGGGCCCAGAGAGACAAAAAACTGGATTCTGGGAAGAAACTGACTGATAAAGGGAAACAGGCAATTGGAAAAGACGACTTAACTTTGCTTAACTACGAAAAATAGAAGTTAAAGCCCCTTAACTTTGAAACGCTCATTGACAAAGAATCTACATCTTTTAGACAGGAAAAAGTTAAGGACTCATTTTTAATGTCCCCTTAACTTTTACTTAACTTTGCTTAACTCCATTCTTTCAACTGCTGAACTGACAAGCGTTGACAAAGTTAAGTTTACTTAGGCAAACTCAATAGTATAAGATTAAGTTAAGTCCCCCTGTATATAGGGGGACTTAACACTTAACTTTTGACCTTTTTAACGTTTGAAAGATAGGCTAGAAGAAGATTAAAAAAAGTTAAGGCCCGAAAAAGCGACTTAACTTTGTGTTTTCAGTAATATAGATTCTGCTCTTTGAAAATTTATGTTACCTTAAGGTATAAAAATTGACCCGTTTTGCTTTTTGAAAATTCTCCGAGTTTACCGAGCTCGGCTTCCGAGTTCATTATTTTGGGTAGCGTAACATTCTATCTAAACTGTTTGGTAGATAGAAATAAATATAAGTAGCTCTTTGATATAGTAGCAATAAAGGTTTGGTTAATTCTCTTCTGATATTCGACTCATTTACCTCTTGACTTACCTAACATTTATGATATAATAGAAGGAAATAGTTAGGTAAAGGGGGTAAAGAATTATGAAAGTCGAACCGATAAGGGACCGAAAGAAGATACTAGCAATAAAGCAGAATCTCAAGGCCAGAAGCGTAAGGAATTATCTACTGTTCAGTCTGGGAATGAATCTAGGTTTAAGGGTTAGTGATCTTCTCTCTTTGAAGGTCAAAGATGTTCTTGATACTGACTATATCTATCTCAAGGAGAAAAAGACTAACAAACCTAAGAAGGTGAAGATCAACAAGGCAGCGAAGGAAGCGGTTGACTTCTATTTTAAGAAAGAGAAGCCTTACGATCCAGACCAGTTTTTATTTCGAGCTGAGAGATCAGGGAATCAACTGAACAGGATCAGGGTTTGGGAGATGATGAAAGAATGGTGTGAGGAAGCCGGCGTTAAGCAGAAGGTAGGATCTCATACTTTTAGAAAAAGTTGGGGATTTCACGCAAGGAAGCAAGGAGAGCCGATTGAGCTGATACAGAAGCGATTCGGACACTCTTCACCATCAACGACTTTGCTCTATATCGGAATCATTTCGGAAGAGATTGAGGATTTGGAAGATAGGGTTTGCCTGTAGCAAAATAGAGGTATGGCCAGGGGTCAAATTTCAACCCAGGGTCTAACGCTCCTCAACAGCAGGGATTGTTCTATAAGGGCTGGTAGGATACTTCAAATTATCAATCGAAGCCCCTAAAAACAGCCTTAAATGAAGGTAAATACTTTTCAGAAAGAAAAGAAAAATGAACAAGATTTTAGCAATTAGAAAAGAGCAATTACCAGACAACATCGAAGGGCTCAAAAACTTCATAATTATAGGAGAAGGAGTTCTGAAAGCGCACAGGTCACAGCTAAATATTATCAAAAAAATAGGAATGGCTCAAGACTATTACAACTATTACAACGCTAGACTGTCCGATGGCCAGAGTGTAGCAACGATAGTCCTTGAAGCTCAAGGAAAGCTAGGAAAGGTATTATCACAAACATCTATATCGGAAAAGAGAGCAAGTTCTGCTAAGGGAACTTGTTCATTACCAGGTGATATTACCAAAAAGGAATCTCATATTGCGCAGTTGATAGCGAACAATCCAGGGGTGGTGATAGAGGTAATTGAGAGAGCAAAAGACAACAGAGAAATTCCCACTACCAGGGAAGTTTTGGAAGAGATCCAAACACAGGCAAAAGAGGAAAAGAAACAGCAGATTATAAATTCCTACCTTCAGAAAGCAGAAGAATATACTAAGGATGATTCTATACAGATACTAGAAGGAGATTTTAGAGAGGTGACTAAGCAATTCCCGGACAACCATTTTGACCATATTGTGACAGATCCACCTTATACAAAAGAATGTCTGCCTCTCTGGAGTGACTTGTCCAGGATAGGAAATCGTATCCTCAAGCCTGGTGGGTTTTGCGTTACTTATGTTGGGGGACTTTTTCTACCAGAAATTTTTGCCAGATTGACTGAGAATCTGGAATATTTCTGGATGGTTATACTTCTTCACAAAATGCGTTTTCTTGTCCCTGCTGTTGTGGTAGGAAATTACTATCAAAGCGTGCTCATTTTTCAAAAAGCTCCCAAAAAAAAGTATGTTCTTACTTGTGATGTAATTCAACCTACACCTCTAGAAAAAGGTTTACATCCCTGGCAAAAGTCGGAGCGAGAAATGGATGAGCTGCTGGAAAAATTTACTCATCCAGGAGACCTGATTCTTGACCCTTTTGCTGGCTCCGGGACTACCTTAGTAAGTTGTCTCAAAAATAAGCGCAGGTGCATAGGAATTGAGCTTGAAAAGGAAAATTGTCAAATTATCAAAGGAAGATTAACAAAATGACGCTCATACAGCTCACATAGGCCTTTTGACAGATAAGGCTTTCAAAATATATAAAAAACAGCACCCAGAAAAGTTTAGAAGGAGCAACTCATAATGGCAAAATCTAAGTTCCGTGGTAAGACTCCGGAATCCGAGGCCCGGCAATCGGCTAACCTTCGGCAAGGTGGTGGGTTCAAACTGGGTAAGAAAAAGACCCTTTTCCTCAAAGATCCTCGCAACCTTGATATAAGGTATTTCATAGAGAATCACTATATCCTGGAGAACGGGAAGCCCCTCAAGTTGGAGCAATATGAGAGGGAGATCCTTGACTCCTTATATCCTCTGAATGGTAGGAGACGTTTTGACCTGGCCTGTATCGGCCTGTGCAAGAAGCAAGGGAAGACGACTTTTCTGGGAGGGATCTGTCTTTGGGAATTGCTGTTCAGTCCTTCTCTGGCCCCAGAAATCTATAATTGCTCAGGAGACAAGGACCAGGCCAGGCTCTTGTTCAAGAAAAGCTCAAAGGCGGTCAAGCGAAGCAAAGAGATGAGCAAAGTCTGCAAGGTTTTATCGGATGAGATCACCTGTCCGGCCAGGGAATCAACCTATCAATGTCTTTCAGCAGACGTTGACTCAGCGGAGGGTAAGAACCCCTCTCTGGTGGTAATGGACGAATTTGCCACTTCTTCTTTTGAGCTTTTTACCGCTCTTCAGACCGGGAGGGCAGCCCGGGAAGGAAGAGGCGAATCTAGTTTGGCAATCCTCATCGGGACGGCAGGGTGGGATTTGACCTCCGAATTTTATAAATTATATCAAAAGGGATTGAGAAAGGAAGATCCTTTTATGTATTTCTTCTGGAGCCACGAACAACTAGCCTCTTTTTCTTCTCCTGGCTTTCTGGCCCGGATGAGACGCAGGCTCCAGCCACAAGTCTATCAACGTTACTATGAGAACAAATGGAAGCAGGGGTCGGGTAGTTTTGTCACCCAGGAAGACATAGGGCGTTGCCTGGATTCCTCCCTTTCACCCCAGGGGAAGGGTAAGCCTGGCTTTCGTTATATCCTGGCCTGCGACCTGGGCTTGACTAAGGATAGAAGCGTCACAACCATAGTCCACAAGGACAAGGACAGGATCATACTGGACTCCATTAGGGTTTGGGAAGGATCTCCTAACGATCCGGTCCTGATCGGTGACATCGAGGAGGACGCAAGGGCGTCTTATAAGAACTTTTCCATGGCTAAGATTGTGGTTGATCCCTGGCAGCTAAAGGGGACGGTAGAGAAGTTCAAGAAAGAGGGCTACAAGATCGAGGAGTTCACCTTTTCAGGCAATAATATAGCCAAATTGTCAAGCAACCTCTACTACCTGATCCACAACGGACTTTTGAGGTTTTGGAATGATCCGGACCTGGTAGGAGAGCTTCTGTCAGTCCAGGCCACAGAAAAGAGCTACGGGACCCGGATTGACCACCGCAGCGGGCAATTCAATGATAGGGTGATTTCTCTCGGAATGGCTGCCCTGGGGGCCACCCAGATTAAAGAGATTCGGCCCGGTAGGGTCTATGTCAATAAGGGTGAGCCACTTATGGATCACGAGATTGATGCTTTGAACGCAAGGCGCGAACCCGGGAAGGGTCACGTTTATATTGGCTAATGATTAGGAGGTGAAAATATAAAATGAATCTTAATTTTTGGAAAAAAGAGCCCGAGAGGGCAATCAAAGAGGAAAAAGAACCGATTGAGAAAAAGGTGGGTAAGGTGTTTATTGCCACTTCAACTGGAGAGATCTTCCCTTTTGCTCCCTGGAAGAAGAAAAAGTTTGAGAAATCGAGCAAGCAATTGGCTGAGGAGAGGAAGTGGCAGGATGTCGAGGGTCTTGTGTCGAGGCCCTACGAACCGAGCTCACTGGCAAGGTTGGTATCAAGGCAGCCCACGTTGGCCTCTTGCATATCTGTCATTGCTCAGGATGTAAGCTCCACCGGCTATAATCTCATAGCCAAAAGCGAGGCTGAGGTCGAGGACAAGGAAGGGAAGAAGGCCCTGGAGGATGAGCGTAGGCTTCTAAATGGATTTCTGCAACAGCCAAATTCCGATGATTCTCTTAAGGAAGTGATCTCTAATTTTATCGAAGATTACAACACATACGGTTATGCAGCCTGGGAATGTAGCAGAAACGGCAAGGGAGATTTAGATGGAATCTATGGGGTTAGAGCTTCTACCCTTTGGGTCCACAGGTCAAGAGAGAAGTATTGCCAGAGGGTCGAGTGGGACAAAAAAGTTTGGTTCAAGAAATTTGATCTCGAGAAGAACTTCCACCTAAAGACTGGTGAGGAAGGGGACTACGAGGAGGAGAACAGGGCCAACGAGCTGATATTCAAAAAAAGGTATGGCAGCTCGGGCTTTTACGGAGACCCTCCCTGGCTTAGTGCGATCGGGGCGGTGGTTACTTTGATAGCAATAGAAGAAGCGAATCAAAGCTGGTTCATTAACAGCGGAATCCCGTCATTCATCGTAAAATTGGAAGGGATGTATAATGAAAACGTCTCGAAAACAATAACTCAATTCTTAACTACTGAGTGCCGCGGGCCTGAGAATATGGGAAAGACAATGGTTCTTGAGTTACCTGATGGAGGCAAGGCTACATTTGAACCGATAGGAGAAAAGGCAAGAGAGGCTTCATATCGGCTGTATATCAGCAATCTGCGCCAGGATGTGATGGGCACAATGCACGTGGTTCCTTACAAAATTGGGATTTTCGAGGCGGGTCGCTTGTCCGGGAATATGGCGGAGAGTGCCCTTTCAAACTACATCGATTCAACAATTGAGCCCCTCGAATCCATGGTGGAAAATACCTTCAACAACAAGATTCTGCCTGCTGTTTTAGGAAAAGAACCATCGTTTAGATTTGAGTTGGAGAACGTTGATCGAGGGGACTTAGAAAAAAGAGTGGACGTATATTCAAAACTATTTTCTTGTGGATCTCTCACGCCCAACCAAATAATTGAAAAACTGGGCCTGGGTGAAACTTTCCCGGGTGGGGATGAGCATTACGTCTCAAGCTCCTATATCAGTATTGGTGAAACTCAATTTGAGAAAGAAGATAGCGAGTTTTTCAAAGGGGTCAAGAAGCTAACAGACCTAAGAAAAGACATCAAGAAAATCCAAACTAGAGGAGATGGTGATAAATAATGGCAACAAGGCATTTGCGTGACATAGATATCGAGGAGATTAGCCTCGTTTCAAAAGCAGCCACGGGAAAGAAGTTTTATATAGTAAAAAATCAAGGAGGTGCAAAACAGATGGAATTAAAAGACTTTTTGATTGAATTTCTGGAAGATGAAGATGTGGAGGATTTCCAGAAGGCTGAGAATGAAGGCAAGCTGAAGGAGAAGCTACAGGAGGCCCTGAAGGAAATCAAAGTATTCCAGGATGATCTACCAGACAGCTTACGCAAGGCAATCGGGGTTTTGGCCCTGTGGGCCTACAAAGGATACGGATATCCTGCTGCCGGGAAGAAGCCTGTCAAAAAGGATGATCCTTTCTACTGGAAATCCTTCGATACTGGCAACGGCAAGGAAGAAATCGAGAAGATCAAGAAGCGGCGCAGCGGAGGAGGGGATAAATTCCCGTCCATTACTCAGAGGTTATTTGGGGATCCAGAAGATGATGAGGACTAGACTTAATCAACAAGGTTGAGTGTTCAACTCAGGAGGTGATATAATTGGCTAAAATAGACGACAAGATCAGCCTTGCGGAGCGCAAACTGGAGGAAACAAAGGCTAAGTTTGAGGCTGATAAGGCCGATCTGACGAGTTTAATTAAGCAACGGGCCAAACTTGAGGCTGAGGCGGTTTTCGATAACAAGCAAGACGGCAAAAGAATTATAAAAATTGACAGACAGAGGGACAGGCTGCGCTCACAACTGGAGATTTATCCTGATCTGATTAAGGAAATGGAATCGAGGGTCGAGGCTTCAAAAAAAGAAAAGGAGGAGGGGATCCTCAAGCAGAATCTAATCCGGCAAAGGAAAGTGGCCAAGGAGATCGAGGAGAAGAGCCGGGAGCTGGTCGCCACTTTGGGCAAAGCGGACGAGATAAACACCTCCCTGACAAAACTATGGGAGCAGTGTTCTGGCCTGGCGAAGCTGACCAACCAAAGGGTAATTTCCCCTCACGTCACGGGGGGATCGCAGGGCACCCTGAAGCAGCTTTACGGCATAATCAAGTGGGAAGTGGAAGAAGGCAAGTCACGGCCTTCCCCTCGTTTTCCGTCCCCCGGGCCGCCGATTTAGACATTCTGAAAAATATAAAGCCCCTGGCATTTAGCTCCTGGAGGACGAGGGCGCCATTGAGGCTACGCCAGGGGAACTTGATCTCGTGGCCTCATAAAACCTCGCAATCCCGGGGCGGTGGCAAGCACA
>JABUBM010000418.1_pt1 | contig 10447 bp, 7 predicted proteins | sample 7240321 | NCBI WGS metagenome assembly JABUBM01 (sample SAMN07256344, study PRJNA390944) | subsurface metagenome | isolation source: Methane hydrate marine sediment | place: Pacific Ocean: Eastern North Pacific, ODP site 1244 | collected 2002
TTCTGTTGTTAGCGTATATTATTGCATGTGTTAACGCACCCCAACATTGACTAAGACCCATAATTGCTATAGCTATTCTTTCAGGTACTAAACCCTCGAACAAGTGTTCGCGCCCTTTTCCTACGCCGCCTAACACGTATTCTTTTGGAACCCGAACATTCGTAAAAGTTTCTTTTCCAAGATAAAGCTTAGGTATCCATGGAATATTAACCCGATCGATGAGAAGTCCTTCCCATTCGGAGTTTACTAAGAATTGGGCCATCGTGTTCCCGTTATTTTTCTCAGCTGTAGCGTAAGTTACGAGCCATTTAGATTTAGGCGCATTAGTATTATAAATCTTAATTCCATTAAGTAAAAACGAACCATCGTCTTGCTCGTCGCAAGTTGTTAATTGATGTACAGCATCGGAACCACGTTGAGGTTCAGTGATAAGAATAGCGCCGGGACTCTTTCCAGTAACTAAATCTTTAAGTGCTTCCAGCCTAACTGGGACTTCGTCGTGGTGCTCATAGATGGGATTGACGGCTAATACGGTACCTCCACCTCCCATCGCAAATTGGGGATCAAAGAAATCGAGTGCTAAATGTCTCAAAAAATCAGCAGCTAAACCCCAATAGTCGTAATGAACATCGCACACATCGAACGTGTGCTGACGTGTTATATAACCTTTTTCTCCAAAAGCTGGGACCCAATCGTAAATATCTTCGTCAGGCCCGTGCGTAATTTCATTTTTTTTTTCGAAGCGCATGCAAAATCGTTGGACTTCTTTAAAGAAGTTGAATTCTTTTGTTGATAGTATAGCCGTTAAATTATTGTTCAAGAAAGAATAACGATTCTTAAGGCTAAATTTCGCAAGAATTTCGTCGTCAATTGCTTGCACTTCAAATTTTTTACCTGGCATTTTAATATCGCGACCTTTTTTAGATTTTTAATTTTATCATTCTATTAAATATAAAAAGGAGAATACTATTTTCTTTTTTAATTTTTTTTTAAATAGTTGTTTATATAAAGGTTTAAAGTCAAAATAGGAAGAAAGTAGCACAATTAAGCAAAAAAGTAATTAAAAAAATTAAAGATTTAAATAAAATATAGAAATTTGATTATTTTTTGAAGAAGTTATTACTCTTCTTCTTCATCTTCATCATCTTCTCCCATTAAGGATTCGATTTTTTCTTCTAATTCTCCGATTTTTATATTAAGTTTTTCGATTTTCTTGTAGGTTTCGCAAGTATCGCAGCCATCGTCTTCTTTACATTGAGGGAGCGTATCGCAAACCTCTTCGAGCACATCCATTTCGTCTTTTAATTTTTCAACTTGTTCTTGAAGTTCATCAATACTCATATTTCACACCATTCAGAATTTTATTATAAATTATTCTATTTTACATAATTTATTTTTTTTTTTCTATTTATAGTTATTTATAGATGTAGGAATGTTGTAATAAAAAAGAAAAATAGAAGTTTTTAAAACTTTTTATTAAGCCTTTAGTTTATTCATTTGTTTTTCAATTTTCTTGTTCAATGAATCAATTTCTTTATCTAATTTTTTCAATTCTACTGAAATTTTTTCAAATCTAGTCTCTTGGTCGTTTAGCTTTTTAACGTACCGTTCTTTTAATGAGATAGATTGGCTATCATCCCCTAAAACAGAAATATTTTCTCTAAGCCTTGATTGTTCGTCCGTCATTAGGTCTCTCTCCTGGTCCAAATTTTCTCTTTTGTTTCTTTTATCGTTCAATGTTTGTAAAAATTCTGCGATTTCTTTTAATTTAGCTTCGAGTTTTTCGTCGATAAACTTATGTTTGATATAAAATCCTACCCTCTTTAAAATATCGTCTTTAGACCACTTCCAGAGGTAATTACTTGAATAATCTTCGCGTTGTTCTTTTAATTTGAAATTGATTGCGTCTTTAGGTTTCAATTTTAGTTTAAAACGCCAATAATTTGGGGTCTCTTCTGGGTTATTAGGTTTTTCTACAAATTTATAGCCATGAGTTTTGGGGTGGTCGAGGTAAAGTTCCTTCTCTTCATTTGTTTTGTTTTTAATTTTATAGGTGGTCATTTGGTTAGTGTAATAATATTCGTAGGAATATCCACTACCAAAGGTAACTTTATGTACGCTTAGACTTTCGGATTTTTGTTCGTGGGTAATAGTTACGGCTTGCTCTACGGCATAATTCAATAAGCGCGTATCTTCTTTATTTAGAAAAGGAATAATAGCCTCCCCTGCCAGATTATCGTCATATATTATAGTGACTGGCCCTCTTTCTAGCGTTAGATTTGTGTTATTGGTGATCTCAAGACAAGCGTTCGGGTTTCTATCGTATTCGTTTTTATTGTATAATAAAACTCGTCTTGCTTTTATAGATTCTGTCAAAATTGGAACTAAAGCAGACTGTTTCCTTTTTATTGTTACTAAATTTGAAATGTTATATTCAAATAGTTCTCCTAAGTCTTTTGTTTGAATTTTTGTTTGCGATTTTACTTTATCTAGTAATGCATCGTCTGTCATAACGCTCTGTATGCCACCATATCCTATAGCCCCTCTAGGTGCTGGTGGGGGTCCTCCTATTCTGCTCATTTTAGCCTTCTTTCTCATTGCCATTGGTTTAGCTGCCATTTCTGCCATTTCATAGTCTCTAAATTTTTCCATTTCAAAACCTTCTTCAATTTCAGTAGGTTTTACGCCTAATACTCTTGGGGGGCGAATCACAGGTCGTTGTATGAAGATAGGTTGATAAAATTCGTATTTAAACGAAACTGGCATTCCAGCTACCAAAGATAACTCAATATTCTCCCAGTCTTGATTAGTTGTGTTTTCAATAAGACTCCATCCGGATAACAGACATTTTTCTTCTAAGGCTTGCTCCTTACTCATTATTAAACGATATGATGTCTTCCAAATTGGACTTTCTCGAATAAAATAGACAAAAATTATTCTTTCAACCTCGTCGTTTCCTCCCGATTCACAGTTTATCTTGATTTTTTTTGCGTCCTTTTTTTTCCCAGATATTACGGTATCGAGAAAGAATTTGAGATCCTTTTTTATATCTTCATTCAAGATATCAAGCGATTTAATCTCTGTAAATTTAATTTTAGAAATTACTTCGTCATCTTGGAATAGTATCAATAGTTTTTCAGCGATTCTTTCGTCTTTAATTAATTTTTCAAACTCTTCAATTCCTAATATCGTTCCCGATACGGTTTTTCCCCCGGTAACAGCTAGTTTGACTTTAGCCCCTTTTATTTGAGTTATTAGCGAAGAAAACGAACCTCTATCAGGGATATTAAGCATTACAGATTTTAACAATTGGGACGTTTCTAAAGCGGCATCGTAAGAAATCGAGCTGATGTAGCCTTTTTCGCTAGTATCTAAAACAAAAAGCGATTTTAACACATCGTCCATTTCGTCATTTTTAAATTCTAACTCGAAAGTATCCGTTCCCTTAACTTTTCCCTCGAGAATGTAATAAGAGACGCCATGCTTAAAAATTATTACTTTTTTGACACTAATCTTCGTCATAGAATTAATATATCGATATTGTAATTTAAATCTTGATTATACTGAAAAATTTAGAATAAGAATAAAATTAGAATTAAATCAAAATTATTTAAAAACTGCTAAATCTAATAATTTAAAGAAAAATTTCACATACCTTCTTTAATAATTTCTAGAGTATCCTCTTCAATAGTTAGCTTTGGTCGTTCTTTAATCATGCCTAAAAATTCATTATTTCTATTAAAGAAATAGAACGTTGGAATTGCTTTTAAGTCAAATTTAGGGTTTACCGCTTCTGGTGGAGAACGTGTTTTATGCCATATTGTTTCACCTGGTTTATGTAAAGCGTTAACCATTATCCCGTATAAAATGTGGAAAGTCACATCTTTGCTTTTCATCAATTTTACAATTTTAATCATGCGTGGTACGTTTCTGTTGCAATCTGGACACCAATCAGCACCTAATGCGACAATTTTTAATGCTTCTTTCTTGCTTTTCAAAAGCTCCTTAATTTCTTCTAATACAAATGTTTTTGGTTCATAGGTTTTATAATTATACGCTATTTTATCTCCAAATTCTTTTAAGTACTCATCGGGAGACATTGTAGGAGATATAAGATCGTTCCATTTTAAATCATACATATTTACTAGAACAGTTTCTTTTTTTTAAAAAATTGTTTTATAATCCATAATTTTTTGCTTGAAAAAGTTAAAATTATATAAATAAAGGGAAAAAAGATAAATAAAAAATGTGTTTTAAAGTTCCAGCTAATTATTAAACCTTTTTTTATTTAGCATCAAGTAGTTTGCTTAAGAGAAAAAGAGCGCCCTCTTTATCCAATGGATCGTTGTTGTTTCCACACTTAGGTGACATTATGCATGCTGGACATCCATTAGACGATTTACAACTACAAGATTCAATTAATTTGAAAGAAAGATTTAATAGTTCGGTTAAATTGAAATAAAGTTGTTCTGATATTCCAATACCTCCCCTATATGCATCGTAAATGTATATTACGGGTTGTTGCTTTACGGGGTCGAAATCGATAGAAACTCCGCCCAAATCCCATCGAGAAATCTGGGCTAATGCTGGTGCCATTGCTATCATAGCGTGTTCAATTGCGTGAATGGTGCCACCTAAGTCGAAACCTTCCAGTTCTAATTCTTTTTGGAATTCGAAAGGGATCGTAAACCAAACTGCTTGAGACTCAAACTCAATAATAGGAATGTTATCTAATGGATGACGAGATAAAGTTTCTTGAGACATGGTATCTATAACTTTGTAAGAATAATACTCGTTCTCAACTTTTACTCTTCCAAAGAATTTCTCAATTAGATTCTTCTGCCCCGTATTATCTTGTAATAATATTTCAAGCGGATATATGTCCGTGTGTTTAAGTGATTGGGTATAAAATTCAACGTCAGATCGTAATAAGTAAACTACCCTTTCATCTAAGTCTAAATCTTGCACTACATAAGATTCAGCTTCATATAGATAAACGGCTCCAGGATGTAAGTCCCGAAACACATAGCTTTCATCTTCAACTGTTAAAAGTTCATCTTTACCAGTTCTTCTGAGTATTACTTTATAACTCCTGTTAGAAAGAGTGTTTAATCCATACTTCTCGTTAGGGAAAAATTGGCCCCTCCAATAGTATCTGTCTCCTCTTTTCATCAATAACTTATCTGAAATTAAATCTTCAATATAAGCTTTAAATAATTCTTTTTCTTCTATGCCAAATTTTTTATACTCATCGATATTTAGTGGAATCTCTTTAGCGGCGCAACAGAGGTGGTTCTTTATAATGTATTTATTTTTTAGCGTTATAAGAATTTCTTCTTGAATTTTTCCAAATAACTGATCTGGATTGTGAACATAGAATAAATCCAAGGGGTTTTGCATAGGTATGAAAGTTGAAATTGATAATTCAGAGCCCCTACCAGAACGGCCTATTTGCTGTTTAAAGCTAGAGAGCGTCCCAGGAAAACCAGAGCAAATAGTGGCATCCAGAGAGCCTATGTCTATACCTAACTCGAGGGCATTTGTGGAGCTAATGCCTAAAATTTTTTTGTTCTTAAAGTTTTGTTCTATTTCTCTTCTTTTAGTTTTACTAATGCCTGCTCTATAACTATATATCTTGTTCTTTAGCAAAGGCAAAGCTTTCCTTGCCCAAATCGCTTGTAATTCTGCCATCTTTCTTGAAAGAGTGAATGTTAAAGTTTGGATCCCGTTCTTATATTTTAAGTGAGTAGTAAATAAATTTTTGGTTTCTTGATGGGCAGATCTATACTTTCCTGAGACTTTATCGTAAGGCAAATCCCATAAAATAACTTTTTTAGCTCCTGATGGAGAATCGTCCTTGTCAATAACAACGAACTCTTCGCCTATTAACTTTTCACAAAATTCTTTTGGTTTATTGATTGTGGCACTTGACAATATCCAAATTGGTTTAACGTCGAAAGTATCGAGAATGCGTTTTAAGCGTCTCAATAGCAACGCATAATTGGACCCAAAAATCCCTCTATATACATGAATTTCGTCTAGTATAATATATTTTAAGTTATTACATACTCTTCTCCATTTTTGCTTAAACCACGGTAGATAGAAATGCAATCCATAAGGGTTTGTGATTATTATATTGGCATTTGTTAATACTTGTCTTTTTTCATTTGGAGCGGTATCACCATCGTAAACGCCAATTCTGTATTGTTTTATATTTGTGTCTGCTAAAATCTTTTTTAAATTCATATACTGGTCTCTAGCTAATGCCTTTGTAGGGAAAATGTATAGCGCCGTGGATTTCTCGTTATTTAATAGAGAATCTAATACGGGCAAGTTGTAACACAAAGATTTTCCTGAAGCTGTAGAAGTTACAACAACGGTATTATTTCCTTTCCTAATAGAATTAATGGCATCTGCCTGGTGGCGCCATAACTTTATATTGTTGTTATTTAACCACCGTTCTAATCTTTTCCTTAATGGCTTGTCCAAATTCTCAAAACGAGCCCTCAATTCTGGAATGTGTTCAATGTGAGATATTTGATCGCTATAAAAATCTTGAGACTTGATAAACTTTAGAAAATCTTTAAAATCAACCATAGGTTAGTTCAAGAGAATTAATGAAATATATTAATTAAAAATTTCAAAAGATAATTGGTTTTATAATTTTTATGCTTATCCAAATATGTCAAACTTATTAATGAATATAACTTACAATTAAAATTATGGAATCGAATGCTAAAAAGGATAAAGATTTTGATTCTCCTACTTTAATTAACTACTTAAGACAGGACATTCCTATAGAAGAAATTAGAGATTATTCCTCATCGGGAAGAATAGCGAGTATTGATTTCGTAAAGGGTTTTGCAATAATTTTCATAATTTTAGCTCATTATGCTGCTGTTTGGTTGGACAAAGATTGGTATTTCATGTACGGATTAGCATTTATGTTTCTAGATATTTTAGGTCCATCACTCTTTATATTTCTATCTGCATTAAGCGTAGTTTTTACAGTAAAGAGAAAGGCAGGAAAAATGCCTGAAAAACTTATTAGAAATCGCGTTTTTTCAAGAGGGCTAATCATTATGGCGATTGGGGTGTTTTTAAACCTAACAGTAACCAATTATCCCTTCCCCTTAAATCTATGGGGCTGGAATATTTTATTTTTTATGGGATTTTCTCAAATTTTTTCGTATTACGCATTAAAAATCACTAAAATGCCCCGTGCTATTATTGGAATATTTATCATCTTTTTAACTCCCACAATTAGAGCTTTTCTATATGATGGAAAAGATACAAATTTAATAGTAGCTTTTTTTCACTTTATCATAACTTCTGCCAATCCGTCTGTCACATTATTACCTTGGCTTTCGATATGTTTTCTTTCTACCATTTTTGGAGAATATCTTTATGAGGTGACGAATGAAAAATCAGAAAATGCCTATAGAGGATTATTTCGCATCTTCTTTACATGGGGTATTTTCCTTATTCTAGCTGGAGTTATTATGGGGTATACGCTACAAACGGTAGATACCATGAATATATTAGAATATGGCCACTTATCTCTATTGGAAATAGCCAACAATCAGAATTTTTTTTACTTGCCAGGAATGCCTGATTTTTAATTAGAGGTACTGCTTCCAACATGTTATATAATCTAGGTGCTGCGCTCACAATCATTGCTGTTGCTTTTTATTTCATTGATTTAAAAGGAAAATCGAATATTGTTGTAAGAATGTTTAATTACTATGGGAAAATTTCCTTAAGCCTCTTTATGTTGCATTTTATCTTCATGCCCTTATATATTAAGCAATTGAATATTTTTTTATTCCCAATTATCTATATTGCGAATGTTGGTTTATTAGGATTTTTGATGTATATATGGATAGAATATGGAAATGGAATAGGATCACCTGAATGGTTAATGGTTCAAATTGGTAGGATTGGACAAAAAACTGGAGAAAATATTAAAAAAACTTCAAAATTTGCAGTTGAAAAAACTAAAAAATCGATTAAAAAGAGAAGGACCTAAATCATATTCATAAATTTTTTTTAATAAAGATGTTTAAGGTTCAAAAGTATAACAGTAAATTCTTCACCTACTAAAATATAAAAATAATTATCCTTTATTGTGATCAAAAGAATTCTGAATAAACGAATTATATTTCTTTTGAAAAATGTCTGATTCTAATTGGGATAAAGTAGAATTTCAAGATTTTATAAATAAGTATAGCAAGAAAATTATCGTTGATAACGCGCCTGTTATATTATATACGAAGAAGGATAAGGAACACGAAGCGTATAACTCGTTGATAGCATTTTTCTTTATAATTGGAGGGTTGTTTATTTTTATTGCTCTATCAATGATATTTAAGTTTATAGAGTTTAGTTTAGTTATATTTATCATAGTAATCATCGTCGCAACTGCCGTTGATATTGCTTTAATTATTATTTACCTCCGCTCTCATGTACAGATCAAACCTATAGAGAATTGGATGGAAATTTATAAAGGAAGAACTCAAGGTGATATAGTTTTTTATTGTTTTGCTTATTATCCTATTTTTTCAGGAAAATGCCACCCAAATAGAGCAAAAAATTTATTGTACAAAATATTTCAAATAGAACTATTAAAAAGTAAGGTAGACATCACCCAAATTGAAGTTTATTTACGGATTTACTTAAACGATTCCGATAAATATGAATTAATTGGTTATTATTTCCAATACGCTGAAGGAACTCCATTCAAAAGCGAAAAAATTGATAGAAATTCATGGAAATTTTTCCCATATAATAAAACTAAAGATGATAATTTTCTTGCGATTGCTAATTGGGACCACCAATTTGAATGGCGAGACGATTTAGAATTAGATTATGACAAACTACATAATTACGCACCTTGGATTACCCAAAAATGGGACGAATATAGCTTAAAACCCCTAACTAAGGCTTTTAAAAACGAAGCCAAATGGGATTTAAGAGGTCTAGAATCCGTCCCTAAATTGAAACCTTGGGAACCTAACTTTGAAACTACTACTTACGATAATTTTAAAGCATATAAGGATATTCAGCTAATGAACGATGCTATTGAAAGAATTTTTGGTAAGGATATGAAAATAGAAAAGTTAAAAGATATAAAGAATTATATATTAGAATTTAAAGCCTATTTAAGAGATTTAGATTCATAGTTATTTAGGTTAATAAATAAATTTATTATAATAAAATTAGAGGAAAATAATATGGAGTCTTTACAAACAATTAAAAAACTTAAAATCGAAACAAACAAAATCTTTTATGATAAAAAGACTGAGATTTTATCTATCTACATTTTTGATTTTATCTTTATTGGAAATTATAAAAAGACTACAAGGATTAGTAAAATTTTAGATGATGTTTACAGATCGCTAGGAGATACACAGTTAAACCGAGAAGATGTTTCTTTCGTTGATTTCGTTACATTTACCCCTATATCTGAGAAAACTAAATTAAAAAATTTAAATTTAATCTCCAAAAAAGAAAAAGAAGAAAAAAAAGAAGAAGCTGTTAAGAAGGACGAAAAAAGCGTTAAATACGGGAAAAAATTAGAAGATAAAGAATTAAGCAGAGAGGTTGAAAAACAATTTCAAGTTCATGAAAAAAAAGAGCGCTTGACATTTGCTCCCAAAGCTAAAAAGAAAGCTAGAGCAAAAGAAGCTGAACCTGTAATCTATAAATTTGCTGAGGAAGCTGAAGAGGAGGATATGATGTTAGAAGAATCTAAAGCATTTGACGACGAAGCACCATCAGAATTAGAAAGGGTAAAATCTGCTCCTGCATCCCCACCCCCTCCGAAACTTTCACGGGCACCTTCAACGGCACCACCTGGTGCTGGTGCACCCGTACCAGTTAGTGCACCTAAAGATCTTAGAGATGAATTGGGAGGTCTTGGAGAAGCACCAGAATCAGAATCGCTCGCCCCTTCAAGGAGGTTAGAAACAGCCCCAGCAGAGCCAAAAACAACCGTTTATGAAATTAATATGGGGCTTCAATATTATTCTGTTATGATGGAACAAACTAGCTATCTGTTTTACGTTTATTTCTCTCATAAGGAATTGAAAATCATTGACGAGGAAGGAAAGACCGTTTTCGAAACTTCATTTAGAATAGAGACAACGAAAAAAGAACCACCGATAGTGGATTTAAAAGTTGAGGGAGAGGGATTTGAAGTTCACCCTTTACACGGTAAAGTAGAAATTAAAAAAAATGCAATAAACCCTCCGGTAATGATCTTCTCGGTACTTCCCATAAAAAAGAAAAAAAGAACTAAAAAAGATAAAAAAGAGGGAGAAAGACGATATTTACACATATATATCGAATACGAGAAAGAAACAATAAATCATTCCGTATTATCGATAATTGTTCAACCAAAACACTTTCACTTAGATATTGGTCCGTTTCATTTAGATATAAGTAA
>JABUBM010000420.1_pt1 | contig 10435 bp, 9 predicted proteins | sample 7240321 | NCBI WGS metagenome assembly JABUBM01 (sample SAMN07256344, study PRJNA390944) | subsurface metagenome | isolation source: Methane hydrate marine sediment | place: Pacific Ocean: Eastern North Pacific, ODP site 1244 | collected 2002
AATTATTGTGGCTAGTTCGATACCGTCATCACCAAGTTCGTCTCGGATAAGTCTGTTAGCTTCTCTAACATCTTTGCCCCAAACTGTTGATGCATCTTTAAAATAAACATCATCATCTTCAATGTAAATATAAACGGGTTTCTCTGCCTTTCCGTGAAATACTAAATAACCATAACCTGTAAACTTAAACTCTGCTCCCCATTTTCCACCTACATTCGACTTGAAATACATATTAGTGGCAGGGCTTTTAAATGTAACCGTCGTTCTTCCCGAAGCAGGAGCTTTTGAACCCGTAAATCCACCGGTACCAAATATTAAAACATTTGCTTCGCCTAATGGATCGGTATTTTCATCTGTTAAATCCCACAATAATTTTGCATTTAATCCTCTGGATGGAAGAAATTTCATCCAAGCTTCTTTTTCTATTTCTTCAACCCAGGTCTTTTTTCTGTTTAAATCAATATGTAATACTTTCCCTAAAAAATTCATATTGTTTTTACCCCCTTTATTTCTCAACTTTTAATCTAACAATATTAATTAATATTGTTATCTCCTTGAGTTAACGCTCAACTATACTTTATTTTATTTAATATAGGTATATAATGACTATCTTTAATCAATTGTTTTTTGTGTTCTTTTAAACCGCTTTTAATTATGGCCGCCATTTCTACGGCCCTTTTTATTAATTTCTCAGAAGCTTCTACTGCAACACGAGTGTCAAAATTTCTTTTTTTAAAGTCATCCTCCATGGCATTTCTATCAATTTTATTATTTGTCCAACCTGCTGCCCCTATGTATGATTCCCACATGTCACCTGTAACAGGTATTGACTGCATCATAAGCGCATGATTTATCAAATCGGTCAAAGTATGTTCCTGCCCTGAAAAAATATGTGCTCCTTGAACAATACTTCCTATCACCTTCATTAATCTAGGCAAGGTATCTTCACCACTACCAAACAAATTCTTATAGGTACCAAAGAGACTATTCCCTAGTCTATCAATGAAACATTTAACTTGCCCAGGTATACCCATATGATATACAGGTAACGAATAGATGATGACATCAGCTTGCAACCATTTATTCTTTAATTCTGCAAAATCATCATTGTGCACACATTTACCTTCATTCTTTCCACAATAACCGCACCCTATACAAGGTTTAAATTCTTTACCTCTAAATAAATATTTTTCAATTTTAACATCAAAATCATTCAGGTTGGAAACATAGTCTAATCCTTTTGTTAATAAAAACTCACTATTTCCTTTTCGAGGACTTCCGCTGATACCTAGTATTTTTATTTCCATATTTTCACCCACCTAATTATGCTAAATTTTCTATGTATTTTTTAATTCGTTTAACAGCTTCTCTAAGATTTTCTTCAGAATTTGCATAAGATATTCTTAAATAGCCCTCGCCATGAGGACCAAAAGCAGAACCTGGTATAGTAACTACATTTGCTTTTTCAAGAAGTTCATTAGCAACAGTTTCGGAATTTTTACCAATTTTTTTTACATTTGGAAATACATAAAAGCTTCCTTTAGGTTTATAACAACTTATCCCTCTTATACTATTTAACCCATCAACAATAAGGTTTCTTTTTTCCTTATATACTTCTATCATTTTATCTGTTTTATTAAAAATACTTAGCGCCTTTATGGCTGCATATTGTGATGATGCATTCGCACAGGCCACTAAATTCTCCTGCAATCTTACCATCTTTTCAATTATTTGCTTGTTTCCTGTTGCAAATCCAATTCTCCATCCCGTCATTGCAAAGGATTTTGAAAAGCTATTCATTACTATCGTTCTTTCTTGCATTCCATCGATAGAAGCAATAGAGTAATGTTTAACTCCATCATATACAAATGTGCTATAGACTTCATCTGATACAACTAAAAGATCATATTCTTTTGCTAACCTTGTTATATCTTTCAAGTCATTATAATCTAAAACTGCACCAGTCGGATTATTGGGTGAATTTAACATTAAAATTTTGGTCCTATTTGTTATCCTTTTTTTTATACTTTCTGGAGATATTTTAAATTCATTTTCCTCATATACAGGCACTGAAATTGGTATACCACCACAAAATCTAATTTGAGAAAAATAATTAAGCCACTGTGGGTCCTGTAAAAGAACTTCATCTCTAGGAGTAATTGTAACTAAAAGACAAAGTGCTAATGCACCCATTCCGCCTATGGTAACAATAATTTCATTTTCAGGGTTTACAGATAGATTGTACTTATTTAAATGTTTAGCTATTTCAGTCCTTAGCTCAATTATCCCTGCATTTGCAGTATAGCGAGTTTTACCTGAACGTAAAGCTTTGCATCCCTCTTCTACTATTTCTGTAGGAGTATCCAAATCGGGTTCACCAATACCCAAATTAACTGCTCCTGGAAAATTCTTTGCTCTATCAAATATGGCACGTATTGCACCTTTTTTCATTCCAGCAGATCTAATATTTAGAAAGTTTTTCATGCTAACTTCGGTTCCTTTTAAATACAATTGTATTTTTATTTCAATTGAATTATTTACAAAATTTGATTTTATAATTTTTTACTTTCTAACAATTAATGTAATCCTGTAAATATATACTAAATTTATCAAGTTCAATTGAGTAATTAAATCTATTTTTATTTAGCATGCAATTATGGATAATCCATTAAAATTAAAATTTTTCTCTAATTTATTAATAGACTTATGCTTTTTATGTATCTTTTAATCCTTAATATTTCATTTTTGTAACATTTTTAAACTTCAATTTAAAAAATTTAAGGCAATCCACTAATACTTACTAATTTTCCCAAAAATCATCCCTTCTTAAGTTATCTTATTTTCTCGGAAATTCCTTTCTCACCTCCCTTCAATTTTTTGTTAACCAGGGATAATCCTGCTATCATCACCTAAGTCCTTATTATCTTCGTAATTTTATTAAGTTTATCAAGGCTAAAAATTATCTCAACTCAATATAATAAATAATAAGACTACCATTTAGCCAAAACTTTTAAGCACTTTATCCATGGCAACTTCTGTATTTTTGTCTAATTTATTTGGCCTATGCGTTTTTAGTATCTCTTTTACCTTTTCTCTGGCATTTTCAATTATTCCTTTTCCCCCATGTTCAAGCCATTCTCCTGCAGATATTTTATTGGCCAGTTTTGAAAGGTAAAATTCCTTTCTAAAATTCTGCAAAGTATGATCAGCAGTAATGTACTCACCTCCGGGTCCTACTTCCTCTATTAAATCTAAAGCCAATGTCTCTTCATTAACCACAATTCCAGACAGACTTCTATTAACCATATTACAAATCTCATTATCAATTATTATCTGTTCATAACTGGCAATCATAGCAGTGCCTAAGAGACCAGATACACCATCATGAACTACTTCTACGCCAGCAAGTGAGGAAAACAGAACCGTAAGCATTTTTTCAAAACCTGCTTGAACATCCAAAACAGGTGAGTCTGCAACACCACCTGTCCCATAACCAAAAGGTATTTTATATGACTTGCATAACTGAGCTGTTGCTGCATTTAATAGTGCCGCCTCTGGACATCCCAACATTTGTTTTCCACCATGCATCTCTGTTGGACTTGAAAAAGAACCATAAACAACCGGTGTCCCAGGATTTATCAATTGTGTCAGTACTATCCCAGCAAGAACTTCTGCATTTTGAACGACCAGTGTTCCAGCTAGTGTCACTGGAGCAGTACTACCTACCATTGCCCCACTTACAATAAGAAAAGGTATATTCCTCTTTGTAGCTTTAACAAGTTTAACAGTTGCATCTTTCGTATATTTTAGGGGCGTTATTGGACAACAACCAAGAGAAAAAATTGGTTTTTCACTATCCTCATTATTACTGGCTGCAATATCTGCCATTCTTATAATTGCATCTGTTATCTTGTCCACATTCTCCACTGTATCTATGCTAATATGAACATGTTTATCTGTATTCTTTAGAAGTACTGAAGCTGCGTATAAATCTAATAAATGAAGAGGAATATCTTGGGGAATAACTTCTTTTAGGCAATAATGGACATTTTCCAAGTAATCACTTATCTTTGTAAAATTCTCCAAATCCTTAAGTTGAGCTTTTCTACATTTCCCATTATTTAAATCTAAAACAAAAGTAGCACCAAAGCCATTTGTATAGTGGACTTTACATTTACCTAACTCCACACTGCGTTTTGGATTTCTAGCTTTAAGAACAACATTTGAGGGACATTGCTCTATAGCTTTTTTAACTATTTCTGGAGGAATTTTCACAATATTTCCATTAACAATAGCTCCTTCTCTTTTAAATAACTTCTGTACTTCTTCGTCTTCAAAAATAACACCAACTTTTTCTAAAACCCTTAGTGTTGCCTCCTGGACAGTATCAATATCATCCTTACTTAAAACTTTAATCCCCTCACTTAAAGAGTTTAATTTATCCATAATACCTCCTTTTCTAAAAAAAAGAATAGGTTTATTTCGTTCTTATTATCAAATCCCCGCCCATTCTCCACAATCAATGTTTACAGACTCACCAGTAACAGTAAACTAAAAAAACCAAAGGTAAACCAATTTTTTTAGACAAAAACGCCTTATTCATGTTAAAATTTGTAGTTTATTTACCTTGTTTGTTTTTGTAAAAACAAAACACATTGGGTGTTTTGTAATTAAGAAACTGGCTAGCCTCTCACGGTTTTAAAAGTTCATACTATTATTACTTATTCCTTACCTTTCCTCACCGGACACTTCTGATAATCTTTAATTTAGGCCTCTTTATACTTTACAGATCTCTATAATTTTTCGTCGAAAGGAATGATCTTGTTATCATCAACTACCCCCTTATTATTTTCATAACATTATCAGATAACTTTTGACATCACCTATAAATTCTCCCTTCCATTTTAAAATTCTACTAATGGGCTCTAAAGGGAAGCAGTAAACCCTTTATTAATTTTTAAAAAATTTATTCAAACCTTAAAAACCAGCCAGCCATTTCTGCCATCGTGTTGTCCATTCATCTAAATTATCAGCAATGTATTTATAATCATCCATAGTAATAATATTCTCTAAACGACTGCCATAAGCTATTCCTTTTATTGCCACAATGTCATTGTCTAACTTAACCTTGTTATTCGTAGGACCTAAGTATTGTTTTTCAGCATTGGCAAGCTGTTGCTCTGGAGCAAGAGTAAAGTTTATAAATTTTTCCGCTAACTCCTTGTTTGAAGTACCCTTCACTATACTCCAGTAGTCTACTCCGATGAAGGCTGAGGGAAAATCTATGTATTTTACCTGCATACCGTCATCAATCATCGTGCCTACGCGATTGTTAAATCCCTCAGATAAATCTATCTCATTATTTGCTATTAAAGTCCTTACCACCGAATGCGATGCATTTATGGTGACTATCCGTGGAGCAAGTTCCTTCAATTTATTGAAAACAGCGTCAAGATCTACGGGAGTGAAATGCCCTGTAAGCATATGATTAATCATTGGAATGAGGTATTGTTCATGTGTTTGGCATATTGTAACTTTATAGATGGGATTCCAAAGATCCGCAAGTACATTAGGCACAGGCTTGCCTGTCCTCTCATTATAAATTAATCCCATTCCATACGTTTCAAACCCAATGCCACCAGGAGCCTTGAACTGTTCATACACATCTTGGGCATTATTAATATTCTTATAATTCAGCTCTTCCCACAACCCCATTTTTGTACCCCGCATGTAGTCAGATACTGTATTCTGTACAATATCTACCTCAGGACGTCCAGAAGCTATCATCTCTGTAATTCTTTGTAACGTATACCATTCTAAACCTGTTGTTGTAATTACTTCCACGCCATACTGCTTTTCAAATGGTTTGACTACACATTCTACATAATTTGTTTCATAGTCTCCAGGCCAAACCTGAATTACCAACCTCTCCTTGGCAACACTAAAACTTAGAGGAATCAACATTATTAACACCAGCAAAAAAACTCCAAATATTCGCTTCATTTTCATTCTCCTTTCTTTTTTTAAGGGCTCACCGCTTCCCCTTGCTTTAAAATTTGACTCTTCGTAACCATTAAAAACCTTAAGTCACCTGCAGAATTTTCCTTAACTTTCACCTCCTTCCTGTCTAATTTGAGAAATTTCCTTATTTTTCTAAATTTAACATGTTATCTTCTCTGATGATAAACGGATCGAGTATAGAAAAAACCGATAAAGATTACAGCAACCGTCACAAGAGTTAATAGAGCACTAACAGATGGCTCTTGCCTGTCTCGAATGCTCCCATAAATATAAACCGTTAAAGTATTAGCGAAAGGACTTGATAATATGTAAGCAATTATAAACTCTCCAAAAGAGGCAACGAAAGCAAACATCGTTGCTACAAGGATATGAGGCCTTATTAATGGTAAAGTAACTTTCCACATAGTAGTAAACTGCCCTGCCCCCAAAACCCGTGCTACTTCCTCAACTGATTTAGGTAAGAGGTTAAAACCTGCATTGACTAAAAGAAAAACATATGGTAGAGCAATTACTGTATGGGCAAGAGTGATAGCAGGTATTCCACGAATCCCAATAAGAATAGTTAACCTGCTCATACCAGTAGCTAATATAATGTAAGGAACGATCAATGGAGCTACAAAAAGAATATAACTTATATTTGAAAGTTTTCTCCCCAAATTACGAGTCCCCAGCGCTGCTAAGGTTCCCAGGGATGTAGCAAATAAAGTTGCGGGGATAGCTATTCTTAAGCTTACAAAAAAAGAATTTAGTAAACTCTTATTACGTAACATCTCCTTATACCATTGAATAGAAAATAATGAGGGAGGAAATTCAAGGTAGATTGTTTTTGAAAACGAAAGGAACAATATAGAGAGCAGGGGAAGAAATAAAAACAAAATCATCACCGCTACATATATCCAAGAGAGATCGAATTTTATACCTGTTTTTCTCATAGTTTTATTCTACCTCCAAGAATTTTCATAAAACTAGTAACACCTCCGGCCACGATGATTAACAGTACAAAAGAAAGAGCACTAGCCATAGGATAATGGATAAAAGCAATCTGCTGTTGTATAAGTACTGATGCAACTATTCCACTCTTCATTCTTCCCAAAAGTGAGGGCACTTCAAATGTTCCCATAACAATTACAAAAACAAAAATAGCTCCTGATCCAATTCCCGATCTAATCAGGGGTAAAATTACATGCCAAGTTGTTCTAAGCTTATTTGCCCCGAGAGTATAAGCAGCCTCTTCTAATGATTTGTCTATTTGTGTTATGCAACTATACAGTGATAAAATTGCATAAGGTAAAAGAGTATTCAAAAACCCAATGATTACCCCCGTCCAATTCCAAATAAGCTTAACTCTCCCCACACCAATGTAACTAAGAAAAGAATTTACAACACCATAATTCCCAAGAGCATATACTAAACCAAAGACCCTGAAAATCGTAGCAGTTAAAAATGGAATAATAATTAAGACAAGAAAAAAAACAGCTTTGCGGGGATCAATTCGGGCAAGTTTATAGGCAACAGGATAACTGATAATAAGAGCTACTATTGTGACAACAATAGCAATAACTAATGTCCTACACAGGATAGTCAGGTAAAAAGGATCTGTGAATATTTTTATGTAGTTCTCAAATGTAAATGCAGGCATGAATCCTCCTCCAGGAACATCTTTAAAAAAGCTAAAAATAAGAAGAATTATCAATGAAGCAACCCAAAAAAAAACAATAAAGATTGCTCCTGGCAAAGCGAGTAAGCCCTCAACAAATTTTTCTTTTGCCCTCCACATAACCACACTATGATTCTGATTCATATTTTTCACCTTCTTTCCCAATTAAAGCTACATTTGAGGGTCTCCATCCTAACATTACTTTATCTCCCATTCTTAGCAATTCTAAACTCCTCAAACTTGCTGGAAGTCTAAAGGTAATCTGCCCCTTTTTACCTTCGAATGTACAGATACATTCACTATGAGATCCAAGATAGATAACTGCTTGCACCCTTGCAATAAAAGAATCCACATCAGTCCTTCCTCTAATCTCTTTGTCTAAAACTTCTATCCCTTCTTTTCTTATTAAAAAGAGAAACTGTTTTCCTTCTGTATAATCCCTCTCCTCTTCTAAAGTAAGTAAAACTTTAATATCTGGAGTTTGATCAGAAACAATTGTAACTTCACTACCTATTTTTTGAACAATCCTTCCTTTGTAAAGGTTCACTTGACCCATAAAGTCAGCAACAAATCTAGAAGCAGGTTTTTCGTAAATTTCATATGGGGTACCAATTTGGATACCTTGGCCTCTATTCATCACAGTAATTTTATCAGACATAGAGAGAGCTTCCTCTTGGTCGTGAGTAACATAAATCGTCGTAACTTCAATTTTTCTCTGAATATCTTTGAGCTCGATGCGCATCTTTTTCCTAAGCTTTGCATCTAAATTGCTTAAGGGCTCATCCAATAAGAGCACTTTAGGACTAAGGACCAAGGTTCTGCACAAAGCGACTCTCTGCTGTTCTCCTCCGCTCAGCTGCTTAGGCATCCTATCCTCATATCCTTCTAAGCCCACCAAAGCTAATATGTCTCTAACCTTGCTATCAAAGGAATTTTTAGAAATCTTTTTCATTTTTAAGCCAAATTCAATATTTTCCTTTACAGTCATATGGGGAAAAAGAGCATAATTTTGGAAAACAAACCCTATATCCCTTTTATGAATTGGTATACTTGTGATCTCCTTCCCATCAATTAACACTTCACCTCTATCCTGCTGCTCTAACCCAGTGATGATTCTCAGTGTTGTAGTTTTACCACATCCACTTGTTCCAAGGAGAGAAAAAAATTCTCCTGTCTTTACATGGAAAGAAAGATTCTTTACTGCCTCAACACTATCAAAAGTTTTATAAACATTACGCACCTCAACATTAGCCATTCAAATAATCTCTCCTCTGGTTATATTATAGAGACAAGTCAACGGGGGTAAATTTTATCAACATAAAAAATAACATTAGTTTTTCTAATGTTTCTTTTTAGGGTAACCTGTTTTCTTATCCCCTCTATTCAACTCATAATAATCATCCGACATTCTATCTAAAATTTCTTTACTATTAAGCATGATGTTTCCCCGCTAAAATGGACAACAAATTAAGTAACTTTACTCAGCTTTTCAATAAAGACCCATTTGTTTCAGAATAAATTTTTTATTTTTTAGATATTAATAAAATGTAAAACAACAACCTTTTTGAAGGTTTTTTTATTATTTTTATTAATAGATATTACTTCTTCCCCTATTATTTCTTTAATTTCTCTACAATTTGCTTACTCACTTCATAAAGAATGCCTACATCAACAGAAAAAGACATATATTGCACACCTAAGGAAACCCAAGACTTAGCTGACTCTACATCATCTGCAAAAGTCCCTACAGCAACTTTGCTTTTCTTACATCTAGCCACTACTTCTTTCATTTTTTCCACTACTAAAGAATTGTTAACCTCTCCAGGAATACCCAAAGATTGAGAAAGGTCGTAGGGTCCGACAAAAATAACATCTATGTCAGGAACTGATAGTATTTCACTTAAATTATTTATACCTTCAACTCCTTCGATGTGAGCAATAATCATAGTTTCCTTATTTGCAGATTCAAAATACTTGAATTTATCCATAGAAGAATAATTTGCTGCCCGAACGTACCTGCATACTCCACGCTCACCCTGAGGGGAGTATTTCACAGATTTTACTGCTCGTACTGCATCAGGCTTACTATTAATCTGAGGAATTTCGATTCCTTGGGCTCCAATATCCAGTGCTCTCAGAATTAAAACCTCATCATTACTACCTACTCGAATAATAGGTGTTATATTTACAGATTCAGCAGCTCTTATCATATTTTGAGCATTTTGTATAGATATTGGACCATGTTCTTCATCAATAATTACAAAATCAAATCCAGCAAACCCCATAATTTCAACTACTGCAGGATCAGTAATTTTTAAAAATGGTCCAAATACAATTTTGCTATCGTGTAAGGCTTTTTTTAAATTATTTTTTTTCAATTTTTTCCACCACTTTCAATTTTTTTCAGCCTATTTTTTATCAACCTTCTTATGCCTTTCAGAAAACTCTGAAACCCTTAATACTTAAATGTTTCGGAATTTACTTTTCTCTATTTAGATATATTAAAAATGCCTTATCCTCTACATTTATATTTAGGCATTATTTTTGTCCCTTCTCCATCTTCTTCTCTAACTCCTTCTTTCTGGCCTCGTAGAATTGATGCAGTTCTTTATTCAAAGTTTCTGGACTGATGCCCAGAATCTCGGTAATCTTCTTAATATGGCTTTCGGAAGGGACAAGTCCCCCGGTCTCAAAATGAGAAATATATATCTGAGATATTCCTACCAGGAAGGCCAAATCTACTTGCGTTAACCCCTA
>JABUBM010000421.1_pt1 | contig 10424 bp, 10 predicted proteins | sample 7240321 | NCBI WGS metagenome assembly JABUBM01 (sample SAMN07256344, study PRJNA390944) | subsurface metagenome | isolation source: Methane hydrate marine sediment | place: Pacific Ocean: Eastern North Pacific, ODP site 1244 | collected 2002
CAATTTCCCTATTATGCCCGGGTTAGAGATTACGAGAATTATAAAAGCAGAATTCATTAATACGAGAAGGGTTAGAATTAAAATGTAGTTTGATTCCGTCCACCTTGCTATAACTGTAGGGCTACTAAATACGAAATATATTAGAGTTATCACGCTTATCATCCCTAGAGTTAGTCCAATAATTTTCCATTTGCTTGCTGGTTTAAAGTTACTTTTAGTTAAGTCGTTTGAAGGGGTTGAGATTTGCTCTGAATTTGGTAAATGGATTATCATCAATCCCGCAAATATTGCTAATATCCACCCAATCCACATGAACCAACTATATGCAGATAGATCAATAGAAGATCCCAGTGTTCGCAATAAAATCGATAATAATAATCCTAAACCTAACCCAGCTCCTAATAAAATTCCGTTGCTTTCGTAGTTTCCTTTTGTTTTTTTATGAAGATAAAGTGGAAAAAAAATCATAAAACAGCCCAATCCGAATCCAGTAACAAGCATTTTTAGTTGAACATCTAAAAAAGGTTGTAAAACTCTACAAATAACAAAAATCTCACCGATTGCGATAAAGGCTTTGTTAGGAAAACCTCTTTTAAAGAATAAAAGTAAAAAAGGAGTCAAAAGAAATAACAAAGCTAAGACATTCTCGTTCAATTCCACTTCAATAAGATTTAACGCGTATATAGATTCTAAAAACTCTGTCATGAGTTGGAAGAAGAATAGAAACATTATACTGAGAAACACTAATTCTGAATAGAATTTATTAATAAATTTGTTATAGATTTCCATATTAAAATTTAATATTTTAGAAATATATAAACTTTTAAAATAATCTAAAAATTAAAGTGAAAATTATGAGTAAAATAATTAAAAAGGTCGCAATAATTGGAGCGGGCTTTACTGGAAAGCAAATTGCAGCAATAGCTGCTTTATATGATTTTAATGTATCTCTTTTTGATATAAATATTGATACTCTAGCGGAAGCGAAAAAATACATATCTGGATTTTTAAAAAGAAAGAAGAAAAATGATGCCCTTAAGAATGTCTCCTATTATAGTGATATGTCTGAAGCAGTTTCGGATGTAGATTTAGTAATCGAAGCAGTTCCAGAAAATCTCGAATTAAAAAGAAAAGTGTTTTCTCAAATTGATAGCTTAGCCCCTGCAAAGACTATTATTGCTACTAATAGTTCTTCTTATCCCGTTTCGAGAATTGAATCTGCAGTCAAAAGAAAAAATAAAGTTCTAAATATTCATTTTTATCCTCCAATTCCTACACGACCAATGGCAGATATTATGCGTGGAAGTGAGACTAGCGATGAAACTTTTGAAATTGGAAAAAATTGGATAATATATATTGGATGCGAACCTCTTATAGTGAAAAAAGAATGTTTTGGTTTTGTTTTCAATAGAATATGGCACGCTGTAAAAAAAGAATGTCTTAAAATGTGGGCCGGAGGTTATGCAGATATAGAAGTTATTGATACAGCTTGGAAAATATTTACTAAAATGAAATTGGGGCCATTTACTATGATGGATGGCATCGGTTTAGATGTTGCATATGCTGTAGAAATGTCATATTATAAAGAGAGTGGAGACCCAAAAGACAAACCACCGCAAGCTTTTAGGGCGATGGTGGAACGAGGAGATTTAGGCTTAAAAACGGGTAAGGGATTTTATACTTGGAAAAAAAAGAAATAATTTTTTTTATTTTAGACTCCTAAGATTAATATTAAGACCCATATAAGACCAAAACTAATTATAATTGACAGGTTTACAATCATCGTCACTAATTTTTGATCGTAATCGTATTCTACAGAGAATGGTATAACCGCAAGACCCACAGGCAAAAGTAAAGAAAGGCAAATAATAATCCTAAAAAGTGGGTCAAATAAGCTTGTCGGTAGAAAAAAGAATAATATTAACCCTACAAATAATCCTAACGCATATCTTAGCATAAGAACTTTAATTATTGATATCCATTCAGCTTTACCGAATTTAAAATTAAGAAAAATTCCCAATAATAACAACGCTAAAGCTGTATTTGCTCTTGCTAATACATCTATTAACTCAGAGAAAATAATTGGGATTGTAAATCTCGAAAAATTTATCGTAAGAGCGATAACATAGCTCATTAAAGGAGCAGACTTGATTAAACGCTTTAATATGAATCTAAAATCGATTTTAACGCCTTTTTCGTGATTTTTCGGAGAATAGATCGATGCTAAAATATAACATAATACGAAAATCGTAAAAGCATTACCTGCGTCAACAAGAGCAATATATCGCATTCCAGCGGCTCCCCAAATGCCTTCTACTAGCGGAAAAAAGAAATGTGCGATGTTAAAGCCTACCATAGTCATAATCATCGCTCCTTTTAAACGATTCGGACGCTTTCTAAAGCTTAGTATTCCAATTGCGGCCATTCCAAGGCCAAAAGCTAAATTAGCTAAAGGTAGTAATATTAATGACAATTCAAATTGGATTGTACTGGTAAATTTAAGAATTACTGCTGGCAAAGTAACGTTAAAGATGATTTTAGCAATAATATCCCCATTTTCTTCTTTTATTATACCTAATCTTTTAATTAAATAACCAATAGCAACGATAAAGATAGATATCAAAAAAACGACGTTTACATCAGTCATATCAGTGGTAATTAATGTTTTTTTAGTAGATTATTAAAATATTTAAAATAATTAAATAATTATTTAATCTGTAAAAATTGCCTAAAAATTGAAATAATAAATAATTCATTTAAAGTGAGGAAAATTGAAACCTAATCTACTTTCAGATAAAAAAGTAATAATTACGGCAGCAATTACCGGTGGAATTCATGGTAAATGGGCAAATCCAGCTCTGCCATTAACTGCCGAAGAACAAGCGCAAGCTGCGTTAGAATGTTATGAAGCGGGCGCCTCAATTGTTCATATTCATGTTCGCGGCGATGATGGTCAAAATACTCCAGATTTGAAATATTACGGTAAAACAGTAAAGCAAATTGGGGAAAAATGTCCCATATTAAGACAAATTGGAAATGGGATCGGCGCTAAAGTTGTAGAACATAAATTTACCACCAAATCGGGAAAAAAAAGAGTTACGACGGAAATTGTCCAACCTTCTTTAGAAGAACGATTAAACCTAATAAATATAGAACCCGAACCTGAAATGCATACTATTAATGCTGGTTCATTCGAATTTAGAACTCCCTATGGAGGATCGCTATTCCTAAATCCACAAGATTTCAATCGCAAATATATTAAAAGGTGCAATAAAAAAGGGTTTGGCATAGAAATCGAGGTGTACGATTCCAGTCACATTACTAATGTTTTAGAATTTGTTGAAACCGGGCTATTAACACCCCCTCTACACTTTAGCTTAGTATTAGGTATTAAAGGAGGCGCCGAAGCTAATCCCGCTAATCTTTTACGCATGGTCGATCAAATACCAGAAGGATCAACGTGGCAAGTAGTTACCGTTGGCAAATTCAATTTGCGTACGACTGTAATGGCCATGTGTATGGGAGGTAACGTAAGAACTGGTTTGGAAGATACTATTTATTATGGAAAAGGAGAACTTGCTCAAGGTAATGCTCAACTAGTAAAAAGAATGGTTAGAATAGCTAAAGAAATCGGAAGAGAAGTCGCGACAGTTGAAGAAGCTAAAGAAATATTAGGAATAATATAAAAATTGTTGGAGTTATTCAACGTAACTTATTTTTTGGATATTACCATAATTTCATACTAACATTTATTAAGTGAAGTTAGATCATAATATATAGCACTATTGAGAGTGAATTTGATGAGTAGAAAAAAAATCACTTGGTTTGGATTTAACTTAACGCAAAAACAATCTGTACAAATATTTATATTATCAATTGTAGGACTCATCATTTCAGTATTTTTGTTAATGACGATGGTGTTCCCTTTAATAATGAGCATCATATATTATGATTCTTATTATGATCCTTATTATGAACCAGATGACTATTATATTATTTTGATGATTTTTAGCATGCTTCCTTATATAGTTGTAATTTGTGGGATATTTTTCTTGAGTCTTTATTCCTTGATTCGATGCAGGAAAATTGCCAAATACTACGCTCCCTTAATTGATCCTGTGTTAGAACCGAAACCAAAATCCTCCTATACTGAAGTGAGACCGAACTCTATTGCCCAATTTTGTTCTAACTGTGGAAAAATAAAGAAAAGCCATGAAAAATTTTGTACTAATTGTGGGCAATAATAATTGTGGGCTAGTAAAAGGATGGTTAGGATTGCTAACGAGATCGGAAGAGAAGTCGCTACTGTCGATGAAGCCAAAGAAATTTTAGGTATAAAAAAATAAAATATTTATAATTTCAACGGATAAATTCCGTATTTCTTAGTGGCTTCAATCATCCATTTTATGTTTTGGTATGTCATATCGGGATGGGAATTAGAAGGAGATAACATATAGCCTCCTCCACGACCAAGCTTTCTAATTGCGTATTTCACAGCATCTTCAACTTCTTTCTTGGTTCCTTTTACTAGAATATGAGATGTGTCAATATTGCCAAGAAGGCATAATTTATCACCAACTTTCTTTTTTACTAATTCTAAATCTACATAGGGTGGTTCAAGACAATGCAAACCATCAAAACCGGCTTCAAGCACGAAATCAAGCAGTGAAGTGATGTCACCGTCCGAATGGAAGATAATTTTCCCTCCCCACTCGTGTACTGCTTCTGTGACTCGTTTCATACAAGGTAAAATGTATTTATCGATGTATTTGGGATTAATTAGTGGACCACTTTTAAATGCAATATCTCCACCTTCGAAGAATATCTTCGCTCCACAGTCCGCGTAAACTTTAAAAACGCCTAATACAAATTCTGTAGTTTGTTCAAACCTTTCTTGAATTAATTTCGGATTTTTATGTAAAGCTCTTGCAAATGCGCTCATTCCCATTCCTTGCCATACGGGAGGAAATACACTAGCGAAATCATCTTGAGCCATCATGCAAAAATCAGGGTTCAGGAACTTTTTTTTATGTCTTTGAATTGTTCTGAAAAACTTTTTGGCTCGCCTAAAGTGTTCGTTTAAGTCAGGCTTAGGAAAATTGTCCCAATCTTCTTGATTTTTAATCTGACCGTCAACATAATAAGGAAAGATATTTTCGTCGAGATTAATGATTTTATATTTTCGACCAAATATATCGGTCATTTCTTCTTTACTTTTAAACTTAAAGGGTATATATCCGGCTCCGCATGTATCGTAACCAATAGCAGCCGCAGTTTCTATCGCTCGTGAAAATACATTTATTTCGATTTCCGTCATGATGCTATTGACTCGGTCGACCCAGTCGTCAGGGTATTGTTATTCAAGTTCATCAAAAACATCAAATGCGCTTCTAGGTGGTTTTCCCAACACTTTATCACATATGACTCCATCAACTGCTACAGCGTGGATTGGAATACGATCTATGGCTTCGAGATTTAACGCTGCCCATACTCTTTCTTTACTATTCATTATTTAGATTGTTCGAAGTTAATTTTAAAATTAAATTAAATATGAAAAAATAAAAAAAAAAGAAAAAGGAGAATAATTATTTTAATTCTGGATGTTTTTGTAACTCTTCTCTCATTTTCTCAAGTCTATCGCCATGTAAACCGTAAAATTTAAAGAAAAGAATCGCTCCTACAAGCGCTATTGAGGGAAACACAAAAATTAATGCTTTCAAGCCAAAGTCCCTCAAAAAGAGTAAGGATGGGTCAGTAATATTAGGTAGATATTCACTCCAACCAGTTCCTGAAAATATAATAGCTATAGTTGTAATGCCAAGAATCGTTGAAAACCGGTGGATAAATGCATTAACACCGTAATAACTCGCGGCTCTTTTTACACCAAATTTAAGAGCATCCTCATCTATAATATCTCCATGAATTAAATCAATATAAAATAATGCTGATGATAGACCAAAACCCATGGTTAAAAATATAACCATTGCTAATATTCGACTCACTTCATTATTTGATAAAAGAATTAATGGGAATAAGGTTATTATCCAGATTCCTAAACCTATCATTAATCCTTTTCGAGTCCCAATTTTAGATCTAATCCTACTCTGTATTGGCATAAATATTGCAGCAGAAAGTAAAGCTATCATTAATGTAATGCCTATCATAAGAGATCCTTCGACATGTCCAAGAATATAAACTGCAAATAAAGGGAATACAGTTAATAAAACATTAAAGCAATACCAAATAAGCATGTTTCCCAAAGTAAATTTTATAAAAGTTCTATTTGAAAAAGTTGTTTTCAAGGATTGAATAAAAGATGGTCGTTTTTCAAACGCAGTTGTATCTTCGTCTTTCTCTTGAACAGAAAAGAACACAAACAAAATTGCCATAATTAGTACAATCACAAACAAAATTATACCCGCCATAATATACATTGATTTAATACTAGCGACTTGTGCTGCGTATCCTGGATCAAGTTTATCAAGTGTCGGAACTAAAGGAGATATCACAAATGTAGGAACAAGAGAAGCAATAATTACAGCAATCATTGTAAAACTCTTTAAGAACACATTAATTGCGGCTCTATCTTTTTCGGTTGGAAACATTTCAGGAAATACCGCATTAGTGTTAACTGAAAACATTGTATAAAAGAATTCAAACGCAAAAATTATAAGAATAAAGTAAATAAACTCAAAATTTGCAGGAACCGTAAATAATAGCACCATCATTAAAGATAATGGGAGAAATGAGATAATTAAATAGAATCTCCGTTTTCCTAACTTACCTTTTTGTTTAGTTCTTTCACTCAATGCACCTAAGAGGGGATCATTAACCATATTCCACGCACCCCATAGAACAAATCCAATCCAGATTTCAAACATACTTAGACCTACAACAGCAAAATAAAAAGTAAAAACATATATTGTAAATGCTTGATATGTTAATTGATCAGGAAAGCTACTCGTGGCAAATAAGGTTTTTTCTTTAAAAGATAATTTCTCTTCACTCATTTTTTATACCTAAATTCTAATTAAATTTTAATTAAATTTGATCACATTATATCGTATTTAAAATTATGCATAATTGAAGTTAATAAAGAGCTCTTAAAAGGTTAATTCTGAAACTCTCTTCTAATGATATTCAATTATATCATATCTTACATCTAAGTTTATTTAGAATTAATTTGGTTAAAACCTACAAACAATCAATGTCAAATGCTGTTTTTATAAAAAATGAAATAATATTTTAAAACATGGAATTTATATTTATATTACATATATTAAAAAACTAATTTAAGAAAAAGAGAAGAAAAACTATGAAAATTATTGAGATTGAAGGCGTTGGAGAAAAATATGCAAAGAAACTAGAAAAAGCTGCTATTGCAAATGTTGAAGACCTAATACCGTTAAAATGGAGCGAAATTAAAGAACTTGCTAAAACAACAAGTATTTCTTTAAAATTACTTGAAAAATGGCAAGATCAAACAGAATTAATGGTAATTAAAGGTGTTGGACCTGAATATTCAGAAGTTTTAAATAAAATTGGTATTGATTCTACAAGAGAACTTGCCTATCGAAATCCTAAGAATACTTTAGATAAAATTATTGAGTTTGACAAGAAGCAACCTGATGTTATTAGAAAAATACCAACAGTTGAAGATATTGAAGGTTGGATTAATGCGGCAAAAGATATGTATAATGTGAAGAAAACTAAGACAAGTCCTAAGGAAACCCCGATTATTGAGATTGAGGGAATCGGTAAAAAATATGGAATAACTATGGAAAAAGCAGGATTTCTTGACGTTGAGAGTTTAATAGGATTAGACAGAGATGGAATTAAAAACTTAGCAGAAAAAACAAAGATTTCAGAAAAATTAATCGATAAGTGGGCTGAACACGCTGATTTAATGAGAATTGGAGGCATAGGTCCTGAATACGCTGAAGTGATTAATGAAATTGGAATTGATTCCGTTAAAGAATTAGCTCAACGTAATCCTAATAACACTCTAGATCGCATAATGAAATTAGATAAAGAAAAACCTGATATGTTTAGAAGACCTCCAACATTAAACATGATTGAAGATTGGATTGAGGAAGCTAAAAAAATTAAATAACTATTTCTATAATACATTTTTCTTTTTTTGAATATTTGTCTTAAAATTTAAAGAAAAATTCATGAATTTTAAAATAGATAATTACATAAAATATAATTGTTTCTATAAGCTAAATAAATAAAGGAGTTTACTTAAAAAATGGCAGATTTAAATTTAGAAGTTACATATTTTGAAAAGGGCGGACCACAGAATACTGATAAAGCTTTAGAAATTGCGAAAAAATACATTGATCAATTTGGTATAAAGGATATCGTCATCGCCAGTACCACAGGAATTACTGCCGCAAAAGCTGCCGAAATTTTTAACCCAAAGGACTATAACATAATGATTGTGACCCATGCCTACTATTTTGTAAACAGTACAACAAGACAAGAATTTCCAGATGAAAAATTGAATAGTCTTAAGGAACTTGGCTTAAAATTTCATATTGGAACGCATTCAATGAGTGGTATTGAAAGAGGATTAAGATTGAAAAAAGAGGCTTGGCAATTTGTTGATTTATTAGCTAAAATGTTAGGATACCACTTCAGTCCGGGAGTTAAGGTTTGCATAGAGATATCAGCTACAATTTGCGATGCAGGACTAATCCCCGACCTTGAAAGAGACATAATCGCAGTTGCGGGTACTGGTAGAGGCGCTGATACTGTATGTTTAATTAAACCTGCTCCAACGAGCGATTTTAAGAATCTTAGAGTAAAAGCAATTTTAGCTAAACCTCTATAGAAAAAAATAAGAATCTTAATTTGATTTTTTTTTAATAGAATCTGAAGAACATTAATTCAGATGACACAAAATTTATAAGAAAATGGATTACAAAAGCTATTAAATAAAATTTCCTATATGAAAACGATTAAAATGTCGTTAGATATAAATAACGAAGAAATAGAAGTAGAAACTACAACATCAAAGCGTAACGTGTTTTTTTGGGCTATGTACGATTTGGCAAATACGATTTATTCCATGGTAATTGTTAGCCTAATAATTAATCGTTATGTGCTGGTGATAGGCCAAGTAGAATATGGACTGCCTTATGGTAGTGTTAGTTTTCTCTTTGGTGTTGTTGCCTTGATTATGCAGATAGCAGTAGCTATATGTATACCTATTTTAGGAGCACTGAGTGATAATGTAGGAAAGCGTAAACCTTTTGTTATAAGCCTAACAGGGATTATCCTTCTTTTTGCGAGTTTGATTGGATTTTTCCATGATCTTACAATTGTTTTGCTGCTTTTTGTCATTGCAAATGTTGCTTATCAATTTAGTTTAATGTTCTATGACGCAATGCTTCCATTTATTGCTAAAAGGGAAGATATTGGAAAGGTTGCTGGATTTGGAGTTGCTTGGGGCTACTTTGGTACGATTATTTCTCTCTTAATCATGTTGCCTTTAATACGCTTATTAAATGATATGAACACTGATCCTTCACAAGGACCTGTAGTATATGGTTATACAGGTCATTGGTTCACATTTGTTCTACCCATGATTCTATTTTTAGTTTGTGCAATACCATTTCTTTATGTTCGTGAAAAGCAGAAAAAGGGTAAAAGACCCCCAATAGGTAAATTAATCGGCAATACTTTTAAGCAGCTAGGTAGTACATTTAAAGATATTAGAAAACATAAATCAATGTTTATCTTTATTATAGGTTATTTCTTTGTTGCTGATGTTGCTAACGTTATAGTTCTATATATGACTCTACTTGTTACTGATGGTTTAATTATTGGAACTGGGGGAACTTCATCAACATTTTATGCTATACTTTTTATAATAATTTCGACATTTTCTGCTGTTGCCTTTACTTACTTTATTGGAAAGTTTGGTGAAAAATATGGCGCAAAGAAAACATTTTACCTGGTAGGCGCCTTATGGGGTGTTGCATTAACAATTGGGATTGTATTAGTATTTACAACACCATCTATCGAGGTTGGTGCCAATCTCCCTTTTGTGTTTAGTATTATTATGGGAATGGTAGCCGGACCAGCTTTAGGAGGAACATGGACAGCGCAACGAATTATGGTAACAGAACTTGCTCCTAAAGAAAAGTTCGGAGAGTTTTTTGGTTTTTCTAAGTTAAGCGGAAAACTCTCTTCAGCAATAGGTCCATTTGTTTGGGGCACTGTTATGTTAACTTACGATGTAATAGGCAAAGCAGCATACGGTTGGGCAATGATATCTGTAGGCATTATAATGGCAATAGGAATTTTTATCTTAAGTTTCGTCCAAAAAGAATCTTCATTAGAAAATAATTAATCAATTTCCTTTTTTTTTATTTAGTAATAATTAAAAAGAGTTATAGTTGTGATTAACATCAAGT